>Ga0233428_1002003_pt1 | contig 20383 bp, 19 predicted proteins | sample SI_118_April2016_4_FD_179890 | JGI IMG/M metagenome (GOLD analysis project Ga0233428, IMG submission 179890) | Seawater microbial communities from Saanich Inlet, British Columbia, Canada - SI_118_April2016_120_MG | ecosystem: Environmental > Aquatic > Marine > Inlet | place: Canada: British... | reverse complement strand
GGTCAAGTTCAACTTTATAGAAGGTCCGATCTCCACCGGCAAGTGGGCGACATCCGAACTCTGGCCTATGGCCTTCGTCATCGACAGGTATCAGGACGAAAGCCTGAGTAACGGGCTCTCATTCTGGTTCCTCATAAAGTCATACGGTGACTGGACGGAAAAGTACGACGCAGATACAAACGAAGTCACCGGCAAAAGCTACTTTGAGGCCAAAACCACGTCGACCAAAAAACCATACGCTAAGTGGATGGTCTATCCATCAGTGAGTGGATTCTACATGATCCTGGCCAGATACCCTGGGGGAGGCGGCTACGACCCAAAAGCTGAATACAGTGTCAGCAAGAACAAGTTCATGCTTCCATGGGAAGGGAAAACCACCCACAAAAACCAAAATCTGAGCACTGGGAACCATTGGCACCAAATAGCATTGATGCCACTGAAAAAGGGGACCACCTACTACATCATCGTACGAGGCACGACCCCAAATACGAAAGTCGCCGCGGACAGCATAATGTTCGCAAGAATCGACTGGTTCGGATGGTGGTAGAGGTTTCAAACCCTCACAACACTAACCGCGATCAATTTTTCAAAGGCAAGTAGCCTGCAAGCGCTTGCCCTTTCGGCCTCCGCCGAAATTCCAAAGCAGCTTCAAGCTCAAATCCAAGCCCCCTTAAGTGCACATCAAAAAGGGGGCTTTCTTTATGACGCCCGCGATCGACCGCGAAGCCTCTCACCAGCCAGCGGCTTCTTCCAATTAGAAAGATTCTTTTCACACCTCCTACATCTTTCTAAGCGGAGCCACACTCGCCGCCAATTTCTTCGTACCAACTTTAGGATCATCAAAAGCCACAGTAATCACACCACCCTGAACCTCAACAACAATCCCAGAACCAAACACTTTATGAGAAACTTTATTCCCAACATCATAACTATCTCCGGAATAATCCTGATCCTCAAGCGCATCGGGAGAATAATCAAATCCATGTTCAACTGGAACAGGCTGGTCTCCAATTCCACTAGGTTGTCGCTCATCAAAGCGGAACTGTCCGACACGTCTTCCCAGAACACCTTTCCCGTGCCCTCCAAAATTATCTTCAATTAATTCTTCAGGAATATCATTCAAAAATTGCGACGGCGCGTTCCCACGAGTCTCGCCATAAAGCATCCGCTCCATCGCATGCAAAAGATAAAGCCGCTCCATCGCTCGCGTCATTGCTACATACATAAGACGGCGCTCCTCTTCCAACTGCTCGCGCTCCAGTAAACTCCTATTATGAGGGAAAATCCCTTCCTCAAGACCCGCCACAAAAACATGAGGGAACTCAAGTCCCTTCGCGCTATGAATAGTCATAAAAGTCACAGCGTTATCGCCATCGTCAGAAGTATCAATATCGGCGATTAAACTAACTTCCTCCAAAAACACAGACAACGACATGCCCGCTTCGAGCGAATCATATTTTGAAGCAACCGAAATCAACTCGCGCACATTTTCCAGTCGCGCCTCGCCCTCGGAAGTCCCGTCATCCAAAAACTCACGATATTTTGCCTCCTCCAAAACATGCTTGATCACTCCCGACGCCGGAAATTCACGATTGCATTTCACCAAGCCCCCTATCAACTTTACAAACTTGCCCAAATCCCGAGCCTTCGACTCGGGAAGCCCAGCCACCCCCCCGGCCCCGGCCTCTTTCATCGCCGCAAAAAGAGAAATTCCACTCTTCAGAGAATGTTCTCTCAAAATCTCAAGTGTCCGCGCGCCAATCTTCCTCGACGGAACATTAATGATCCGCGCCAAACTCACACCATCGTTCGGATTTTGCAAAACCCGCAAATACGCGAGCATATCTTTAATTTCTTTTCGCTCATAAAACCGGATACCTCCTACGATCCTGTATGGCAAACCATTCCTCAAAAACACTTCTTCAAGCACACGTGATTGTGCGTTCGTCCGATACAAAACCACAAAATCATTATACGAAGGACTCTCATGACTTTTTAAAGTTTCCAAAATCTCGCCAGCAATCAATTCACCTTCGTGCCTTTCATTGTGTGCAAGCCAATGTTGGACTTTCTCCCCACCGGAAGAATCAGTCCACAATTTCTTCTCCTTCCGCCCAGCATTCTTTGAAATCACACTGTGCGCCGCATCCAAAATTACCTGACTCGACCGATAATTCTGCTCCAACAAAACAACGCGGGTCTCCGGATAGTCTTTTTCAAATTCCAAAATATTCTTCACAGTAGCACCTCGCCAACTATAGATACTTTGATCTTCATCTCCAATCACACACAAATTCCGATACTTCGCCGCCAATAATTTAATAAGTACATACTGCGCATGATTCGTATCCTGATACTCATCCACCGAAATATACCGAAACTTCTCCTGATACTCTTCCAAAATCTCAGGATGCCCACGAAATAATTCAACCGTCTTCATAATCAAATCATCAAAGTCCAACGCGCTATTTTGCTTCAAAGCCTTTTGATACGGCCCATACAAAAGCGCGACCTTTTCCATAAACGAGCTATTCGCATATTGAGCAAACGAATCCGGCCCAATCAGTTGATTCTTCGCATTCGAAATCGCGCCAAGAACAGCCTTCGGGTTCATCTCCTTCGAATCTATTCCAGCCTGGTCCATCAATTGTTTCATCAAAATTTTCTGATCCGCAACATCATAAATCACAAACGCACTTTCATAATCAAACAAATGAATATGTTTCCTCAAAATCCTTACACACACCGAGTGAAATGTGCCAATCGTCGGTAAATCATCACGCGTCATATCCGAAAAATTCCTACTAAACTTCATCGACGAATCTCTAACCACACCTCCTCTACTCCCCAGCAATTTAACAACCCTCTCTTTCATTTCATTCGCCGCCTTATTCGTAAACGTCACCGCCAAAACATTCCATGGCGAAACGCCACATTCCTGGATCAAATACGCGATCCGATGTGTAAGCGCCCGCGTCTTCCCCGACCCCGCTCCCGCAATAACCAAAAGCGGTCCGTCGGTACAAGTAACCGCTCCGACTTGCTTATCATTCAGGGATTTTAAGATCGGACTTTCTGCCATTTTTTCCAAATTTAAATTCAAGAGGACCAACAATATATAGCAAAAAAGTCTGCGTTGCAAAATCAAACATTCTTCATTGGGGAAAAGCGTGGAAGAGAAGATTCTCTTTCACCAATTCCTACCAATGTACATTGATCTCATCCCCAACCTCCGTGAATTCAAATGCAAAGTCCGCATCTTCAGGCAGCATTCTTACACATCCATGGCTCATCGGTTGGCCAATATGTTCTAGAGCTTCAGTCCAGAACACTCCGCCATCATTACCAAGTGAAGGAAGCGCATGCAATCCGGCTCCTTCGGCAGTGAACATCTGGAAGCGAGGCATTATATAATGAGGTGCCGCATGTCCGACCCGAACCTCATTCTTCAAGAAAATCTTAAATGTACCTTTAGGGGTAGGAGTCTCAGACGCACCAGTACTAACAGTGAATTCTCTAATAACATAATCATCAATCTTCAAGATCAACTTCTGATCAGAAAGATCGACCTCAACACTTCTTTCTCCGTCAACCTTCATATTATCAACTTTCATGCTCTTATATGCATACAATAATTTCTTTCGAAGTTCCTGAGCAGTCTCATCTGTTTCTCCGGAATAAACATCAACTTTAAATTCGGCTTCATCCATCCATTTTACATCCTTAACAACCGGAGCAAAATATTCTCTATAAACACTAGGATCCTCATCAGCCCGAGCCCAGAAAGTAAATGAAGCAACTTCTCCAGGATCAACCCTCATTTGACCTTTATCAAGTCGGATCCTGCTAGGCGAAACCCAGCTATTGCTATCCGCTTTCACGTCTTTCGGTGATGTATAAAACTCACTGTCCCTGTCATAATCACGAGTCGTCCCGAGATAAACACGCGCTCCAATACATTTACTATCAGGCGAGTACCAAGGCATATTTCCTTCATTCTTTATATAAGCTTGAACTCTAAACAGTTCCCCTTCTTGATACCTGAACTTCTTCCTAACAGTAATAACCTGTGCGCTATAATTGACTTCCGCTCCAGCCAAATCAGGAGCTCCGCAAATATCCTCTTCAATCACAACTTTAGATTTAGCACCATCTTTAGCCTTCTTAGTATCGCTCATGGCAACCTCTTTCTTTGTCGAAATGGCCTTCACTTTTGGCTTTTTCTCTATAACAGCTGCAATTTTTACAGAATTCTCAACAGGAGTCACAATGGGCTCTTCCGCAACAGCATCCCCGACATTTTCGTCATAATGAACGATGGAACTATACATAACTCTAGGCACTTTCCCTCCTTGTCCCGGATCTTCCGGCATCATAAATACTACAGCGAGCGATGCCGCCAAGACAGAAAGTAATGCAACAGTCTTTTTCATAGTTTTAGTTTTTATATTTATTTTTGATACTAAATTATAACATAAAACCATCACTAAAACAACCCCTCTCAAACCTGCAAACCCACCAATCTTTACTTCAACAACTTCTGAACTTCCTTCCTGAAAGTTTCAAGGTCCTTGAACTGCCGATAAACCGAAGCAAACCTTATATATGCAACCTCATCGATCCCACGCAAAGCATCCATAATCCCCTCGCCAATATCGGAAGAAGAAACTTCTTTTCCCATTGCCGCCCATTTCTCTTCAAGTTCGTCGATAGCATTCTCAACCTGTTCTTGAGTAACCTGCCTTTTCTCGCACGCCTTCCAGATTCCTTTCTCAACCTTCTGCCGATCATATCTCTCACGAGCTCCATCTTTTTTCACTACGACAAAATTCGATTTTTCAGGTCTCTCAAAAGTCGTAAACCGAAAACTGCACTTCCCACACATACGTCTGCGCCGAATAGCCTTTCCGTCATCCGCATCACGCGAATCAACAACAGATATATCCTCCTTTTTACACTTTGGGCATTTCATAGCCGTCACATAATAGAGTACTTACGAGATTTTCTCAATTTCTCTTGTCAAAAACTGGTCAGTCATCCCTGCGACATAATCCTTCACAGCAATCTCCAACTTCTCTACATCCCTGTATCTAGCAGGAACTTTCTCAGGATTTTCAAGATAATACTTAAACAATTTCTTAATCATTTCTTTCCCTTTTTCCAATTTTCCCTTCACTTCACTACTCAAATAAAATTTATCAAACAAAATTTCCCGCAATTCCTTGATTTCCTCAGCCATTCCAGCACTAAATTCAACAACTTTCCCATCAAAACCATCACAAATATCAGAAATCATCAGATAAATAATTTGACTTATTACCCGAGCGATCTTAACTCCACCCTCAGCAATAACCCCATATCTCTCAGAAACGCCACTCTCCGCCTCTTTCCACAATTCGGCCTTCTCCAAATCAGAAACTTTCAAAATCCCACTTCGAAGCCCATCATCCATATCATGGTTTGTATAAGCAATCTCATCCGCCAGGTTCACAACCTGCCCTTCCAGATGCATCGCCCCAACCTCTTCCCCGGGCCGATCCCAGGAAGTTTTATGTTTCTCAAGCCCCTCCAAAACTTCCAAACTCAAATTTAATCCATCAAACTCCGGATATAACTTCTCCAACTTCTCAACGACTCGCCGACTCTGTTCATTATGCTCAAAATGTGCTCCGGCCCCGGCTACACTGCCAGCTCCGGCTCCGGCCCCACCAGCGCCCCCAGCCCCAGACAAAATCTCATCAAGAGCCTCCTCGCCGGAATGCCCAAAAGGCGGATGCCCAAGATCATGAGCAAGCGCGATCGCCTCCGCCAAATCCTCATTCAACCCCAGCCGGCGACAAATATCCCGCGCAATCTGCGCGACCTCAAGAGTATGAGTTAAGCGTGTCCTATAATGGTCCCCAAAAAACGCCGGGAAAACCTGCGTTTTCTCGTCCAATCGACGAAAAGATTTACAATGGATAATTCGATCACGATCTTTCTGAAAACAAAGCCTGCCTCCTCCACCAACGCTACCTCCAACTCGGACACTTCCACCTTGTTCTTTATGCTTTCGCCCCTTCGATTCACTACTCTTTACAGCATACTCAGCAAGCCGCATTTTTTCCGATTTTTCTAATTCTTCTTTTGTACGGATCATGGCTTCTACTTCTTGAATAATTAGGGAGTTTATGATATACTAATATGAAAATTTAACCAAACCAAACATGGGAATGGGAGACGATAACAACCCTGGAAGCGGAGCCCAAAAACCAGCAGAAACCGCCCCGCGAGAATCCGCAAAAAAGCCGAAAGGATTAGCTGAAATAGCTCTAACAATCCTAAACGAAATCTTCAGAAAAGAGGATCATTTGGCCTTCCTTGAAAGAATCAGGGAAGCATACAACAGACTAGAAGCAGAAAAAGGAACGGAAGAAGATCGAAAACTTGTAACAAAAGAACTGGAAACTCAACTCGCAAAAGTTGACACGGAATACGGTTCTGTACCTGATTTAGCACGAAACTACTACAGAAAACTCCTTCTAAAAGTAGAGGACCAATCGGACATGGCATAAAACCACGCCAAACGTCTTCGTAAAGTTACGGAACTTTTTTTACAGGTTAGCGCCAACAGGTTAAGAAAAAGATCCGTATCTTTTCATCCAACATGATATAATCCAAAAGGCAACGAATCCCTATTTTCTCTCTCCCCCATGACGATAACTTCTCACATAAAATCTTTCCTCGAATATTGCGAAGTCACAAAAAACCAATCGCAAAAAACAATCGAAAACTACGAGCATTATCTCAGCCGCTTTCTCGAATTTTTAAACGCCAAACGCAAACCCGAACCCAATCTCGAACCACAAAAAATTACACTCGCCCTCATAAACGACTACAGGCTTTTCTTGAATCGCTACAAACATCGCAAAACAAAAAAGACCCTATCTGTAAAAACCCAAAACTACCACGTCATCGCCTTGCGTGCTTTCCTCAAATACCTGACAAAAAACGACATCAAAACTCTCGCTCCCGAAAAAATTGAACTTTCAAAAACAGAAACCAGAACAGTCGAAGTTCTCAGCCGCGAAGAACTCGACAGACTCTTCGAATCTGTCGACGCAGGCGATCTTCGCGGAGCTCGAGACCTGGCCATAATAGAAACATTGTATTCAACAGGCTTGCGCGTCTCGGAACTAGCGGCCCTAAACCGCGACCAAATAGACCTCAAACGCAAAGAATTTGCAGTCCGTGGAAAAGGGCGCAAGCTAAGAATAGTTTTCCTGTCCGACATAGCCGCAGAAGTAATAAAAAACTACCTCGACAAGCGAATCGACAACGCCCCGCCACTTTTCATCTCAATAAAACGCGGCAAATCCGCCGCCCCCAGCGGCAAATCCGCCGCCCCCAGCGCCGACATCATCGACCCCGAAAAATCACGTCTCACAACAGTTTCAATCCAATCAATCGTATCAAAATACGCTCGCAAAGCCGGGATCATCAAACGAGTAACCCCTCACACATTAAGACACAGTTTCGCGACCCAACTTCTCATCAACGGCGCAGATATTCGCAGTGTCCAAGAACTCCTAGGCCATGCCTCAATCACAACGACACAAATCTACACTCACGTCACAAACAAAGCTCTCCGCGAAATCCACGAAAAGTTTCACAAATAAACCCGCATTCTATATACTAAACCCACTCCTAAAGATCATTAAATGATCCTCTTCGAAAGAATCACAAAACGTTACGGAAACAAAGCTGTGCTTGAAGACATAAACTTCATGATAAAGCGTGGCGAATTTGTTTCAATTGTCGGTCCTTCTGGTGCCGGAAAAACAACTCTAATCCACGCACTAATCGGGGCGGAGACTCTTTCAAAAGGATCGATCAAAGTGGACAATTTCAACGTAACAATAGCAACCCAATCAGAACTGCAAGAGTATCGCCGCAGAGTGGGAATGGTTTTCCAGGACTACAAACTCCTTCCAAAGAAAACAGTCTTCGAAAACGTCGCATTCGCACTCGAAGTCTGCGGATACCCCAAGAAACTTGTCAAAAAGTTCACAATGGAAGCCCTCAAAAAAACTGGACTTGAACAACATAGAAACCAATACCCCAGACAACTTTCCGGAGGAGAAAGACAACGTACAGCGATTGCACGCGCATTGGTCCACGCTCCATCCCTCCTTCTCGCAGACGAACCGACAGGAAACCTTGACGAAGAAAACGCAAAACAAGTAATTGAACTCTTGCTTAAACTAAATAGAGAAGGTACAACAGTAGTCCTGGCGAGTCACAACAAAGAAATAGTAGATATGCTCAAACAACGAGTCATCAAAATCGAAGACGGCAAAATTGTCAGCGACAAACACAACGCAACATACAAATAACCACCTATATATGGCAACATACGCAGAATCAGGAGTAGATATAGAAAAAGGAGACGACGCATCTCGCAAAGCATACGAAAACGCAAAAAAAACATTCGCCTCGCGCAAAGGCATGATCGGCGAGCCTCTTCAAGATGACGGCGGATTCACCGGCGCACTGGACATGGGAGATTTCCTCCTCGTCCAAAACGACGACGGAGTCGGCACAAAGATCGAAGTAGCGGAGCGCCTCGGCAAATTTGATACATTGGGATACGATCTTGTTGCGATGGTCGCAGACGACGCCGCCTGCGTCGGAGCCGAATGTATTTCAATCACAAACACTCTCGACACAAACAAGGTCGACGCAAACGCAGTAGCCCAGCTTACCGAAGGACTAGCTAAAGCCTGCGAAGAAAACAAAATCGTAGTCCCAGGCGGAGAAATCGCCGAACTCGGCGATGCGGTAAACGGCAACGTGTGGAACGCAACGGCCGTCGGCGTCTTGGACAAAAGCAAACGTATTACAGGTGCAGACATAACTGAAGGCGACATACTCATCGGACTCCGGTCCGACGGCTTCCGCTCAAACGGATTTTCTCTCATAAGGTTCATTCTCAAAAACGAATTCGGCGAAGACTGGCACAAAGAACCATACGACGACACAAAATCATGGGGCTCAGCAGTACTCACTCCGTCACGCATCTACCACAATCTCATAATGGCTCTCCACGGCCGATACAAAGAAGAACCTCAAGTCACTCTCAAAGGAGTAGTCCACGTCACAGGCGGCGGAATCCAAGGTAATCTTGCCCGCATTCTCAAACACACAGGCAAAAAGGCAAATCTTACAAATCTCCCAACTCCTCATGCCCCAATGTCAAAACTCATGGAACTCGGGAATGTACCCGAAGACGAAGCCTACAAGACTTGGAACATGGGCGTCGGAATGGTTCTTATAATAAGCCCCGACAACCAAGAAAAAACTCTCGAAATCTGCGGCCAAGAAGGCTACGAAGCCCAAGTAATAGGCCAGATTTGAGAAAAATTTGAGGAAAATTTAAGGTAAATTTGAGAAAAAAATGAGATCTGTAAGGTAAAATAAAGACGATCCAACAACAAAACCCAAAAAACACTTGACGGTGAGTATTCGCTCACCTATACTGCGACTAAGATCCGGATCTTACGAAAATTTTAACCTCATAAACCAAATAAAATGGCAAAAGAAAAATCGCAAGACACAACTAAAAGCAAAGCAATAGACCTTGCTCTGGAACAAATTGAAAAGAACTTCGGGAAAGGTTCCATCATGAAAATGGGAGAAGCAACTCACGCCTCAATTGAAACTATTCCAACGGGATCACTATCTCTAGACCTCGCTTTGGGAGGCGGAGTCCCACGAGGAAGAGTTGTGGAAATCTTCGGGCCCGAAAGCTCAGGAAAGACAACTCTTAGCTTGCACATTGTAGCGGAAGCACAAAAAAACGGAGGGGTATGCGCGTTTGTAGACGCTGAGCACGCTCTCGATCCAGTTTATGCAAAGAAAATAGGCGTAGATGTAGAAAATTTATTACTTTCTCAGCCGGACAGTGGGGAACAAGGCCTTGAAATAGTAGATACACTTGTTCGCAGTAATTCACTAGACGTTATAGTGATAGATTCAGTTGCGGCATTGACTCCCAGAGCTGAAATAGAAGGAGACATGGGGGATTCTCACATGGGGCTACACGCCAGACTCATGAGTCAAGCTTTAAGAAAACTCACTGCCGCAGTAAGCAAATCAAGAACAACAGTTATCTTCCTCAACCAGATTCGAATGAAGATAGGTATAATGTTCGGAAACCCGGAAACCACCACTGGAGGACAAGCTCTAAAATTCTATACTTCAGTCCGAATGGATATCAGAAGAATAGGGAAGATTGAAGGAAACGAAGCAGATGGAAAAACTCTCATAGGTAGCAAGACAAGAGTAAAAGTAGTGAAAAACAAAATTGCACCACCGTTCAAAACGGCAGAATTCGATATCATGTTTGACCATGGAATTTCAACAGAAGGAGAATTAGTTGATCTCTCTGAAAAATATAATATCACAAGAAAATCAGGAGCATTCTACTCATATGGTGACACGAAACTTGGGCAGGGTCGAGAAAATGTGAAAGACTTCTTGAAAAGTAACAAAAAAATCACAAAAGAACTCGAAAAAGCAATAAAAGACGAATTTATAAAAAGAGCAAATCTCGAAGTGGTTGAAGCAGCAAAGTCAGTGGACACTGAAACGGGAGAAATAACAGAATAACAGTGCAAATTTACGACCCTCTCATACAAAAAGCATTCACTCTCCTGTCCAGACGTAGATACACAGTTCTCAAACTCAAAGAGAAACTGGTGTTATTCTACGAGAAACAGGTAGAAAAAGAAGAGTGGCCACCAGTCTCAAAAACTGACAAAGAAAAAGAGATCAAAAAAGTTCTAACCAGACTAAAAGAACTCAAGTATCTAAATGACACTCAGTTCTCAAAAGACTATGTAGAAAACAGAACAGAACTTCGTCCTAGAGGAAAATACCTCCTAAAAAAAGAACTAAAAAGAAAAGGAATACACCCAGACCTTGCAGAGAGGGTCGTCGAAGAAACGGATATAAACGAAGAAGAAGTGGCAGCCAAAGCTCTACACAAAAAATTCAAAGCCCCAATTTTACCGCAAACGACTAAACAAAAAGAAAAAGAACTAAGATTCCTTGCGTCTAGGGGGTTTTCTATCCCAGCTATTTACAAAGCCATTGAACACTGGTACAATAGGCACGAAATATAGTTAAGCACTAGACAGGATCTTAATTCAAGATTCTGTTTTTTATCATTTAAAATTTAAAACTATGCAAGGACAATTCATGGCGGCAATAAACCAACTTTGTGACGAGAAAAACATTCCTCGGGATAAAGTTGTGGAAACAATAAAAGCCGCTCTAAAAACCGCATATCGGAAAGATTACGGGAATAGAGACCAAGACATTGACATCGAACTCGATGACAAATCAGGTCTCGCAACCGTATACCTCGTCAAGCAAGTTGTAGAAAAAATAGAAGATGAAAATCTGGAAATTACTGTAGAAGAGGCAAAAAAATATAGTAAAAAAGCAAAAGCCGGAGACGAAATACGTATAGACGTCACTCCAGCAGAATACGGACGAATTGCCGCTCAGTCAGCAAAACAAGTGATTATCCAAAGAATCCAAGAAGCAGAACGTGACATGATGTACGACATGTTCAAAGACAGAGAAAACGAAATGATCAACGCAATCATTCATCGTGTTGACGGCAATGACATCTACGTCAATCTCGACAACAAAATAACAGCGAGTCTTCCGAGAAATGAGCAAATTCCAAACGAAAAATACTATGCTGGACAAAGAACAAAGCTATATCTGGACAAGGTAGTAAAGACAACAAAAGGCCCACAGCTCTTAATCTCACGAACAAACCCGAACTTGGTACGAAAACTACTAGAACTCGAAATTCCAGAAGTGAAATCAGAAGTTGTGAAAATCAAATCAATAGCACGCGATCCGGGAGTTAGATGTAAAGTAGCAGTCCAGTCAGAAGACGAAAAAATCGATCCAATAGGGTCATGTGTCGGACAAAAAGGAGTACGTGTCCAAAACATAATGGACGAACTCAACGGAGAACGTATCGACATAATCGGATGGGATGAAGACACAGAAAAATACATAAAAGCGGCACTTGCTCCTGCAAAAACTGCCAAAATTGTACTCAGCGAAAAAGTCAAAAACGCCAAAGTATATGTAGATGGTGATCAACGTCCACTTGCTATAGGAAAAAACGGACAAAACGTCCGCTTAGCATCGATCCTAACAGGTTGGGAAATAGATATCCTAGATATTAATGATCTCAAGGAGAAAGCCAAACCTAAAGAAGCAAAAACCGAAGAAGAGAAGCAACAGGAAACAGTGGAACTTCTCAAGCTCCCATCTGAAATTGAAGAAAAGCTAAAAGAAGCAAACTTAAGCCTAATAGAACAATTAAAAGGCTTATCTAGTAAAGACCTGGCTCAAATAGAAGGAATAAACGAAGAAGCCGCCGACAAAATAGTTGAAGCAATGAAGAGCCTTTAAGCCCGACAATAACAACTAAATAAGGCAAGCCCTGGAGTGTTCCTAGGCTTGTCTTTTTATGGTATAATACCAAGATTAAATTAAACCTAATGACAGAAGAAAAGCCTAACGAAACAAAAGTTGTATTGCAGGGCATCAATAGAGAATTCGAAGAAAAAGATGCTCTTAAAAGAGCGAAAGATTCAAATCTTTCGTACGTTAATATAGGTAAAACTCCTATCAATCCGGATTATCTCAAGATACTTTCAATGGAAGATTCAGAGTCAGCGCGTGCAATAACCTTCTTCAAGGTAGGAGACAAGTTGAGGGTAGCAGTCGTCGATCCTGATGATGAGAAAACAAAAAAAGTTCTAGACGATCTACGTGTACAAGGATACAACCTGAACGTAAACCTGGCATCAAACAGCGGAATCTTGGAAGTTGTACGAAAATACAAATCTGATAAAAGATACAAAAAGAAAAAAATAGTCGAAACCGTAGAAGAAAAATCCATAAAAACCTATGAAAAAGAAATCTCAAAACTTAAAGAACTTGAGAAGAAAATTCCAACCGTAACTGCCGAAGAAGCTATCAATCTCATAAATATCGGAGCAATGAAAACCAAAGCTTCCGATGTTCACTATGAACCAACAGAAAAAGCAGCAATTGTACGACTAAGAATCGACGGTGTCCTATACAAAGTTTTCGAAATCAAACCAAAAATATACAAAAACATACTCAGTCAAATAAAGTATCAAACGAAAATGAAACTCAACATATCGGACATCCCCCAAGATGGTCGATACAATTTTAATTACAACGAGCGAAAGATCGACGTTCGTGTTTCAGTCATCCCAACAGAGGGATCAGAGTCGATAGTCTGTAGATTTTTGGATAGCGGCAAGGAATTCACTTCATTCCAAGATCTTGGGTTTGAAAAAAGAGAATTGAAAAAAATTGAAAAACTACTGAGCCTCACCCACGGAATGATTTTAGTCACAGGGCCGACAGGATCCGGAAAAACAACCTCACTTTATTCATTGTTACAGGGTTTCAACAAACCGGAAAAAAAGATCATAACACTGGAAAATCCTATCGAATACCACGTAGACGGAATTGTCCAAAGCCAAATAAATGAAAAAGGAAATTATAATTTCTCTAGTGGACTTCGCTCAATTCTCAGACAAGATCCGGACATCGTAATGATAGGGGAAATCCGCGACATAGAAACCGCGGAAACCTGTGCCCAAGCGGCTTTGACCGGTCACGTCGTCCTTTCTACCCTACATACAAATAGCGCGATAGAAAGTATTCCGCGCTTGGTTAACATGGGAATGGAGCCATTTGTAATAGCTCCTGCTCTAGATACATTGATCGCGCAACGTCTAGTCCGACGCGTTTGCAAAAAATGCGCAAAACTAGAAGCTATAACAGATGAAGAACGAAAAGAATTTGAAGAAACATTCGAAGAACTCAAAAAAATAAATCCAAAAAAAGTCCCCTCAACTCCAGAAAAAACATACCACGCCGTGGGATGTGACGAATGTAGTCAAACAGGATACATCGGCCGAATGGTGATAGCAGAAATAGTTACAGTCGATGAAGAAATAGAGGAATTAATCTTAAAAAGAGCTTCAGTTCCAAAACTTCTTGAAGCCGCAAGAAAGCAAGGATTCACAACAATGAAAGAAGACGGATTCGCAAAAGCGGCCGAAGGCCACACAACGATAGAAGAAATACACAGAGTTATCCGTGTTTCTGATCTTTAATCAAAAACGATCCAAAACCGGCCACTAAAAATAAACACCCAAACACCACAAATACATACTGGAACGGGAGGAATATTAAGGATGTCGAAATAATAGCAGGCGCAACAAACTTCGCTAGAGGATCAGCAGTAACAAAAATCCCATACATATCATCTTCCTCACTGTTTTTAACATTCTTGAAAAAATAAACATCATGGAGAGGCTCAATCATTGCAGACCCAACATTCCCCAAAATAATAAACAGCGCATCTAGATAAAAAATTGGTGAAACAGCAACCGCCATCGCAAAGAACGCTAGAATAAAAAACCCTGTAATAATTGGTTTCTTAAATCCATTTTTGTCAGCCCATTCGCCCACTGGAACTTCAAAAAGCATATACGGCAAAATCGAAAGAGAGAGTATCAACCCTGCAGTATCGCTTCCATACCCCATTTTTAAAACAAACAAAGGAATAACCACAGCCTTAAAAGAAACCCACGATATTAGCACCATCGATACCAAATAAGCACCAATGCGATTTTTATTACTCAAATATTTCTTAAATTTATTCTCATCGCCATCCTTTTTGGGTTTTGCATGAGGCAACGCCAAAGAAGGGTGCTTCTTAATCAAATGCTGATGAATAATATAAATGAGTGAACAAAGAAGTAAAACTCCGGACAAAACAAAAACAGGTTCAAATCCAGCATATCTGGCGATAACTCCACCAACAAAAGGTCCTAAAAACCACCCAATATTTGTAAAAAGAAAATAAACTCCTTCAGTTTTCCCGAGGGCCTTCGCTGAAGTGAAATCATGAACCATCAAAGCCAACGACATTGAAATAAACAAAACTGCAAAAACTCTCACAAATTGCAAAGGGAACAGTTGATAAAACTGATTAACAAAAACAAAATACATTGTTGCAAGAGCAGCAACTACAAGAACAAAATACAAAATCTTAACCCTGGAAAACTTCCGAAAAAATACGGACGAAACAAGCCCGGCAATAATCATAGAGATAGACATAGCAGAATAAAAATAGCCGACATAAGCCTCACTATTAATAATCGACTCAATAAAAGTCGGGAAAATCGGCAACAAAACACTTATCCCAAACCCATACATCAAACTGGCCCAGGAGAAAATGCGACCTTCTTCGCTAATATGTGGCGTTCGCAATTTATATCTCATAGGAATGATTAATTCCAAACAATTCTAGCACGCCACTAACAAGTCCTCAAATAAAATCCACTATCAGTGGAAACAACCAAAGAATAAATTTCCAACATAGACAAAGCTTTGTTGACCTCAAGAACGGTTTTCTCACTCCTTTCAATGATCTGTTCGACATTGATCGGCTTCGTTTTCGGGATTACGCTCAAAATTTTCGCAACTCCATCCGATAGATCAAAAATCTGAGCAGGGGCCGGATCCTCACACGCCTGGCCAGCATTACTAATCTTTAAAGTAGGCTGAATTTTAAGTTCACGAATAATATCCATTCCACTCATAACAGCCTTCGCTCCAAAACTTTGAATCAATCTATTGCATCCGACGGACTCCGGTCTATCAATATCACCTGGAACAGCAAAAACATCTCGACTCTCTTCATTAGCTCTCTTCGCGGTGATCAAAGCCCCGGAACTTTCCGGCGCCTCAACAACCACGGTTGCCAACGACAGTCCCGCAATAATCCTATTCCTCTGCGGAAAACTAAAACTCCGAGCAGGCGCATCTCCTGGATATTCACTGACAATACATCCGCCATCAGCAATAATTCTATCCGCAAGCTCACAGTTCTCCTCGGGATAGATATTCCCAATCCCGGTCCCCAAAACAGCAACAGTTTTTAGCCCCACCCTCAGCGCAGCTTCATGAGCGATCGTATCGATCCCCCTCGCCAAACCAGAGACTATAACAATTTTGCACAAAGCCAAATCTTCGATCAGTCTCTCGGTCATCATTTTTCCGTAGGGCGTAAAATTTCGCGTCCCAACAAACGCAATCAAATTCCCACCTAGGATACTGGAATCCCCAAGAGAATAAATCTTTTTAGGTGGTTGATGAATATGCCGTAGCAAATCAGGATAATTTTTCATATACTTAAAATACATTACGATTCTAAAATATTTCTCAAATTTTCCTCAAATGTTTGTTAAAAAAATCTCAAAAAAATCTAAAATCGCACTATCACTCCTAGTAATAGCTATTATTACAGGAACAGCACTTTTGACTTCCAGCGAAACACTAATGGGTCGCCTACGAAAAGGATTAGTAAGAACAACTTCTCAACACAAAGTTACAAGATTGGTCCCGTTCGTTTTCTTTGACTTAAACTTTAATTTTGGCAAAACTCCACCATTTTCAATACCCACAATACAGGATCGTATAGAAAAAGAAGAAGTCGAAATAACATCTCGTACATGGGCAACAGAGTGGGAAGAAGCAACAGCGACATACGACGCATACTACATTCCCGGAGAAAGCTTCAGAGTTGTATGCGAACAACCCTGTGAAATCCCGGAGAACATACTCAGAAAGAAAACCGAAGGAGCATACAAAGCGATCAAAAAACTCCTCAACCTTACAAAAGCCGACGTTCTCCAATCGGAAAAATACGATCTCAAGCCCGTAGACATCCACTTAACCAGCAGTACCGAATGCGGTGAGTACACGCCAAAAATGAACGCATTTGCAGGGTCAAGATACTCATACTTAGGTGGCTCATATATATGTACATGGGAGTGGGCCAAAGAAAACTCAATCCTATCTCTACATGGGGAAGACGCCGAAAAAAACGCGACAAGACTCGAATCACAAGCATTAATAACACACGAATACACGCACATTTTATTTTATGTCAGATCAAACATGTCCCCAGAATCATTCACGCACACTCTACAAAAATACGTCGCAGGCACATGGGACGGAAGTGGCTACGAAGACAAAGACTTCCCGAAAATCACATCAGCGTGTGACCCATCATTAAACAAAGGACAAACTAAGCCAATGTACAACCTCTGCAAAAAATGTGGATTCAACCTCGAAGACATAGGAACTCTACTCAGAGGCATCGACGAAATTTACAAGAACGGAGAAGGGAAATCTGACGCGGGGAAAGTTAGTCCAGATCAATTCAACAAAATTCTAAGCGAAATTACAGGAACAGAGTGTAAGTATGGGGAGTAAAATCTCTCCTACTCCTTCTTCTCCTTAACCTCTTCCTTTTCTTCCACCTTCTTCTCCTCTTTCACTCTGAAAAAGCTTTTTATACTTTTATCGGTTCCGAAAGCGACGTTCTTTGTACTGCAAATAGCACACTTATAAACGTACTTTCGTCCAAGCTTGTGAGCGTCAACAATTTTCTCACAATCCTTGCAATAAAAAATTACCGGAGATTTCTGATCAGTCATAATTAATCGTTTTTAGATTCAATATTTACAGCCACTGCCTCGGTCTTAGCTTCAGCTTCACCGTCAACAGGAACATCGAAAAGTCCATCAACACTAGCCTCACTAACAGGCTCCAGAGTCTCGGGGTTTTTTTCCTTCACATCACGCTGAACTCTATTCTGGTCTTCAACATCAATAAGTCTGTCCAACTTCCCTTCACTCTCAAAAGACACTCCCTTCTCCTTATTCATCCGCAGTCCTCCAACAAGAACAAAAAGAGTACCAATAAAAGCTGTTATCATCCCAATCTTCATTTCTTTCATCGTAATATTTACTCCAAATTTGGAATGAAAATAAATACTACTGGTTATCAGAAGCAAAAACAGGGACATTGCCCCCACGAAAATATGAAAATGAGCCTCTTCAAGAGGAAGGTTAGGCAATTTCTTTCCTAAAAACCTCAGAACAATCATCGAAAAAGATCCAATAGCCATCGCAAGAACCAAAAATCCAAGAAGGTAAAGCGGCCCGGAAAGCCCCATAAACTGATCCCCAGTATTAAAAGCATCAAGATCTTCATACCAAGGCAGAAAAACACTAACGATCGTTATAAAAGATCCAAACCCGATCAGCTTAAGACTCAAGGGTAGTCTCTGTAATTTATCCAACCAAATGTCTTTAGGCATTTCTACAAAGTTAAATTCCAGTAAAAGCATAACTAAACTTTTTATCAAATTCCATAGAAAAACAAAATTTTCTCTTGTACTATTGAACACGCATGAGAATAGCTATAGATATTAGAACAGCTGGGGGAATGAAAGCGGGCAAAGGTTGGTATACTTTCAACATAGTCCGAGAATTGTTAAAAATCGACAAACATAGCAAATACACCCTATACGCAAACGGCGGGATAGCGGGTTTTGAAGAATTCAAAAACGCAGAAGTCAAAATCATAAACGGAAAAGGACTTCTCTGGCATCTCAAAACATATTTAGACATCAGGAAACAAAAACCGGACATATTCTTCGCTCCATCAAGCTTCATAATTCCAGCCATCCTACCAAAATCCCAAAAGACGATCATAACGGTTCACGACCTGGTTGCATTCCTCTTTCCAAGTACACACAACAAAAAAGCAGTCATTCTCGAAAAAATCTTTCTCAAAAGAGCAGTCAAACGAGCCAAAGCAATAATCGCAATTTCAGAAAACACAAAAAAAGACATCATAGAAAAAACCTCAACAACAGAAGAAAAGATCTCTATAGTCCCATGCTCAGCATCCGAAATTTTCTTTCCAATAGATAAACCACTAGAAGAATTCAGAAAAAAGACAGGTCTGCCAAACAAATTTTTCTTGAGTGTCAGCACAATTGAACCGCGCAAAAACTATGATACATTGATTCAGGCTCTCGCAATGCTACACGAAAAAAACATCAAATCACACCTGCTAATCGTAGGGAAAAAAGGATGGGGAACAACAGACCTGGAAGACTTGATCAGAGAAAATTATCTCCAGAAATACGTTCATCTCTTGGGCTACGTCACCAACAAAACACTAAACAAACTATACAATTTATCAGAAGGATTCGTCTTCCCATCATACTACGAAGGCTTCGGCATTCCCCCTCTTGAAGCCATGCAATGCGGGTGCCCGGTGATATCTTCTCACACATCATCCCTTCCGGAAGTAATAGGGGATGCAGGCATATTCTGCGATCCGAGCAGTCCGGCCGAGTTCGCAAAAGCGATGGAAGACGTCGCTAGCGACGAAAATCTACGCACAGAACTTATCAATAAAGGACGGATCCAATCCAAAAAATTCTCATGGGCTGACTCGGCTCAAAAGCTATACAAACTCCTCAAAAACACGTAATATAAAACTGCCATGGACAAACTATTCGAATGCAAAAGGGTCAAAAAGGTAGGCTTAATAACAAAGCGCAACATTGGCGAACAAAAAGCTCTTCTAAGAAAAATAGTCAAATATCTCGAGGGGAAAAATAAAAAAGTAGTATTTGATGAAAATTCAGCAAAAGCATTAGGGGAAAAAGGCGGACTCAAAAAAGAACAGCTTCTCCTAAAGTGCGACATGGCCATAGCTCTCGGTGGTGATGGCACAATTCTCAAAATAGCAAGACGCCATCCCCGCCAACACACCCCGATCCTCGGCGTAAACATGGGGACTTTGGGATTCATGTCGGAAACAACTAAAGAGAAGATGTTCGAAGTCCTAGATCGTACCTTCAAAAACCAGTGTAGATTAGACAAACGCACTATCCTCAGAGTGACTCTATATAGGGACGGCAAAAAACACGCTACATATCTTGCACTCAACGATGCTGTAATAAACCAAGGTTCATTCGCGCGACTTATCCAACTCCGTGTCGAAATAAACCAAAGACTCGTCGTGCGTTTCAAAGCGGACGGACTCATCGTGGCGACTCCGACAGGCTCAACGGCTCATTCATTGTCAGCAGGCGGTCCAATAGTCCACCCGCACGTTCCGAGCCTCACAGTCAGCCCAATATGCCCGGCATCACTCTCAATGCGCCCAATAGTACTCCCGGACAACAGACAAATCACAATCTTCATAGAAACAGAACGTCGCGGCGGCGAAGCTGAAGACCTCGGCCTAACACTCGACGGCCAAGATCTAATCCCTCTCAAATACGGCGACGAAGTCAAAATCCGCAAATCAAAACGCACAATGCACTTCATCCGCGAAGGCTCAAGGTATTACAAAATCCTTAGGAATAAACTAAATTGGGGAGAGTAGC
>Ga0233428_1001998_pt1 | contig 20415 bp, 12 predicted proteins | sample SI_118_April2016_4_FD_179890 | JGI IMG/M metagenome (GOLD analysis project Ga0233428, IMG submission 179890) | Seawater microbial communities from Saanich Inlet, British Columbia, Canada - SI_118_April2016_120_MG | ecosystem: Environmental > Aquatic > Marine > Inlet | place: Canada: British... | reverse complement strand
TTCCGCTTCCTCTCCAAGCCATTTGCTGAGAGGAACTGCTGCTGAAATATCATCATCAAGTACAGCGAAGTGATGCTTGAAACATTCCTGTGTAAATGCCCAGTCTGCAAAAGTAAGCGTACTTTCTACAGCAGGCGGATTTGCAGACAGATCAATCAAATTACCAAAAACACCTTTTGCGGAAGCATCAAAAGTGATTGCGGGGAAAGTCCTCGATTGAAGTAGTAATTCATCGGCAGCTGCTGTGTCCGGAACATGTAAATGAAAAAGAGCTGGTCCGGAAGCTTTTAAGCCGCTCACCAAACCGTCATGAAAATGCTGCGGAGTTGTAAGAGATGACTGCATTACAAAGGCATTACGGTATGTCATCGACAGCAGAGCAACTTTTGCTAACGCAGACGCATGAAGATGCGGTGAGACCGTGTCTGTTGAATCCAGAATAACAATTCTAACCGGCATGCTTGAGTTTAACAGGACTGACCAAGCAGATAGACTGCGTTCATTAAGAGATCTATGATCACCTACTAAAAATATATTCGGGCATGCCGCTCGTTCCGAGTCATTCAAGTCTTCCCAGGTCAAAGCCGCAATTTGCGTATCATGCAGATGAGGTTTATATTTACCATCTACTTCAAGCTTTGCCCTGCGTACCAGGCGGATATTGTCAAGAAAATGCCGCAGGTGGCCTTCAAGTAATCCAAAAGTAATTTCCGGTTTGCCTTGTCCACCTTGCGCCCATACAGGATAGAAAAATGGGTGTTCAGGATATTTTTGCCCCCAGACAAGTGAATCACTGCCAAGCAGACTCATCCCCATTCTGGCTCGCCCAACTCCGGTTGGACCAACTGTAAGAGCCCAGTGCATGGCAGAAATCGACTGTTCCAAATCCACCATACGCCGCAAAGCTGTAATGTCAACAGGAGCAGCATTTTCTTTTTCATTGATAAGATGAAGCAGTTCGTCAAAGTGCACCCTTGTTTTTGTATCGCCGGCAAGAGTTTGCGCTAAAGTCTTAAAGTTATCATGCGGTAATGCCTCTCCCATTTTAGACTGTATTCGCAACACAAGTTTAGCGTGCATTTCTTTGATTTCTTTTGCTAAAGTTGAAACCGCAGGTTGAGTCACAGATTCTGAAACCGCAGAGATCAAATGTAGAATATTTTTTTCACCATAATAATGCTGCTGATAAGCAGAATATTCTGAACTGCCATTTTCTGAACTGCCATTTTCTGTAAACAGCATTTCATTTTTAGTAAATGAAGAATGCCCCAAACTTTTGTAGAAATTTCTAGAAAGCAATACTGCTGCTAATGACGAGTATTCTGGATCCGCCAAAACTCGACGCATTGTTTCGATCGACGTATCTGCGAGATACTCCCAATAATTGAAATTATGACGAAGTTTTTCTACAATTTCCGGAGTTTGAGTTTCCATTAGCAAAGCATTTTGCTGACATTTTTCTACGCAAAATCCACAACCACTGCAGGAATACGGATCAATGGTCAATGAAAACAATTCTCCAGCACCGCGTTTTTCTGCTTCAGCTTTTGCAAAAAATGTTTCTGTACGTGCCAAAGGGTATTCCTGCAGGCTTTTCATTAAACGTTCAAACTCTTCAGTCAGCAAATCAAGGGGTTCACCGGAAACTTTCTTTTGTGCTATTATTTTTTCGAATGCCTGCGGAAAAAAATTAGCTGCATGCTGAATAGTTTCTGTATCTTCACGTAATATCTTTGCTGCAGCTTGCGCGAGCGGTTTTATCAGCGGGGTTAATTGAGTAATAGGTTCACCATTTTTTCTCGCCTGATCCGCTGCGGCCTGTAACAGTGCTTCCGCAGGTGAGACAACTGGAGCTAAGGCAGATTCCGGACACTGGACAAAACAGTCTCCACATCCATTACATTCTGATACTAAAAACTGCGGGACACTTGTACGCAATTGTGTCATCTCCCGAAGCTCTGCTGTTGCTGCAGGAACAACCGGCAGAGCATCAAACGGTGTCACATTTAGTTTTACCTGTTTGTTTTGCTGATAAAATATTCCAGTTTGATTTTGAAATCTTGAAAGCTGTGTATAGGGTGGACCCTGATCATGATAACTTCTTATGAGTAAAGGTAATTCAGTAGAAATTTTCTGCGATTTTTCTGCACTTGCTTTACTGTTTGACGTTTCACTGGTAGATTTTTCCGGAAGACCAAGGCTGTACAGCTCAGGATAGTCAGTTTTTAAACGGGCCAGCTCTGCCTCCACTTTCGGCAAATCAGGGTTGGATTTTGTAAATGAAACTCCGCTAATAAATTTATTGCGAAAGTCAGAGTTGTTTTTTTGTGTGCCTGTAAAAAAACCTTTGTTAGTGGAATTTAGACTGAGAGAATTTTCAAAGACCGACACTACTTCACTCACTGTTATAACTTTCCCGCCAAGTCCGCATAATCCACGGTAAAGTAATGGTTTCTGGTTTTTTCCGAGAATTGGATAATCAGGATTTATTTTCGAGACCGTAGAATTATCACGGGCTTTATTCAACGCAGCTGCTACTTCACGAAAAAGCGGACCTTCTGCAGATGCAGACAAATACGCTTGATCCAGAACGGTGACTGCTTTTTTTCCTGAAAGCAATTTCACCAGTTCTGCACCCGGAAAAGGCCGTAACATCACAACTCTTAGGCAACCTACTTTTTCTTTTTGTTGCCTGAGTTTATCGACTGCTTTTTTTACAGTTTCAAAAGCAGTTCCTTCGACTAAAACCAATTGTTCTGCATCTTCTGTTTTGTAGGTTTCCAGTAACTCAATTTTTTTACCGCTAACTTCTGCAAATTCATGCAGAACCTTCTGGATAATTTCATTCAAATGAGCGTAAAAAAATGGTACCCGCGCCGCCATTTCAAGAGCTTCTGCAGGTGAATCTTTCTGAAGAGTATTGAATGTAGGCGTATCGAAACTGAACCAGTTTGGGATACGTCGCCGAGTTTCACCAAATATATATTTTTGTGAAGGAGTCGGTGATTTTATCTGCTCATCCGCATCTCCTAAAAACTTTCGTATAAGTTCTCTTTCAGGCAGAACTGTTGCTGTTTCCGGATCTGCTGAATCCAAAATCCCATCAAGTCCTACAATTCCCGGGATCAAAGATATTTCTGCTATTTTGTGTGAAATTAGTCCTAAATATACTGCTTCCTGTGCATCCTTTGCCATCCACTGGAATAGTCCTGCGTCAACAATTGTATGATACGGCTGGTGTCCTGAAGGAAGTGAAAGATAAGTCACAAAACTCAGCAGACGTTTGACACAAGAAACAAGAGCTGAATAATGATCCAGTATCTGCTCACCTTCCACAAAAGCTGATGCACGCAGACCTGTAGCGGAAAGTCCCGAAATGTAAGCCAGTGGATCTCCAGTTTGCGGAATTTTTATGCTGCGTCCAAAAGCATTAGCTGCTTGAGGATAAGTTTTTGTAGCAGAAAGTATTTCAGGCAAAACACCAGCACAGCCTTCACTCACAGATGCTTCCAGCGGCAGGAGAATTTTGCTCCACTCTTTATTTGAAAAACGGTTTTGCATTTTCAATTGTTTTGCTGACATTTATTTTTCTGCAGTAACATTAAAAGCTAACTTTATTATCTGACAGGACTTCAACCCGTCCTAAAGGAAAGAGAGGCTGAGAGCTTGCTTGGAATTGTTGTCCCGTTACCCATTGTATTGCTCCTGTAGGACAACGCCACGTGGAAGACGGGCTGGACAGTGCATTACGTGAATAATCGATCACTGCTAAATTGTTTTTCATTTCAATCAAACCTGAAACAGAATCTGCAACACAACGTTCGCACGCGTCACAGGCAACGCTGCATATTTCCTGCGCAAGTTCTCCTTCAAGCAGAGATTTGCACTGCACGATCAGTTTGTGACTGACGGGCATTATGGTGAATAAATCTTTAGGACAGATATCAACACAATCGCCGCAGGCAGTGCAGCTTTCAGCATTCACAACCGGTAAGTCATTGTCATTCATCTTGATTGAAGAAAAAGTACACACCCTCTCACAATCCGCTAATCCAAGACAACCCCAGGCGCAACCTTTATTTCCACCATGAACAACAGCTAGTTCCCGGCATGTTTTTTGGCCCAGATAATCGGCTTTCTCACGGTCCTCCATTCGTCCACCTGCGCATTGCAGACGGGCTACTCTTTTTTCTTCTTTACCTGCATCAACACCTAAATATTCTGCTATCTTTTCAATTCCATCTGCTGAACTTACAGTACATTTTCCGGGCAATGCAGTACCTTTGACGATGCTTTCCGCAAAAGCATGACATCCGGGTTCTCCGCAGGCACCGCAATTTGTGCCTGGAAGAATATCTGTTACTGCATCAATTCTGGGATCTTCATAAACCCAAAATTGTTTGTTGGCCACAGCAAGTACAACTGCAAAGCTTAACCCCAAACCTACCAGAATTCCGACTGCAATTACGATTTCTGTCCACATTAATAATCACCTGTTAAAACAGTTGTTTTTTTCAATTATCAGTCGAATCTTGCATCATCTGTAAGTATGACTCTGATGTACGTTTCTCAACTTCTGACTCAGGATGAATATGTGAAATAGTTTTCCTGTCAACAAGTACCCATTCAGGTTTAGTAACATGCAGAGGTCCGGTTATAATCACATTCGTCAGAATAAAAAAATCATCGTAAATATCTAGTAAATCTCCTACAAACACGATCTTATCCTGACCCTGCAGAACCAAACGTTGGTTTCTTAAACGCTCCAAAAAATCTTTTTTCTGATCCTCTATACTTGGATCCGGCTTTGGTAAATTTAACATGATAGACTCCTGCTTTACTGACTTCAGTTTGAGAGTAAGAGTGATGCTAGTCGTTTTCCATGGGAAATAATGGAAGAACAGTCTTGGCAAACACTTCATTTATAACCTGGGCGAGTCCTGTATAAATAGCAGAAAATCCGCAAACAATTCCTTCATAACCCGCAACTTTGGTAAATGCAGGATTGCCCGTAAAATCTCCCAGTGCCAAGAGAAAAAACAGCAACGCTAGTGAGGCAAAGACAAACTGCAATGCACGGTTTGATTTTAATGTACCAAAAAACATAACCAGCGTGAACAACCCCCACATACTGAGATAAGCGCCCATTTCTATTTTTGTAGGTCCTTCAAACCAGCCTAGTTTAGGAATCAAAATTAATCCCACCAATGTCAACCAGAATGATCCAAATGAAATAAACGCTGTTGTGCCAAACGTGGCACCTTTTTTCCATTCCATAATACCTGCAACAATCTGAGCAATACCGCCATAGAAAAAACCCATTGCCAATATCATCGAACTAAATCCATAAAACCCTGCATTGTGGAAATTCAGCAGGACAGTGGTCAGTCCAAAGGCGAGTAAACCTAAAGGGGCAGGATTGCCGGTTGTGTCTTGAATTCTTATGTGTTGCTCAATCATATTCCCTCCTATAATTGAAAGTTAGAAATGAATTTAATCAACCTCCATTTAAAACAGAACTTTAACTTATATATGCAAAATTAGTTAAAGACTGCTGCCCGTTTTATTAAATCTTCCAACCCTGCTTCTTCAGGATTAAGTGGTTGCCCAGGATGTATACATTTCGCTGGACATTCTTCTGCTGCAAGAACGAGTTCCTTAAAAGTTCCTGCATTTATATCTTTGATAAATGCCTGTTTATCTTCATTGTAATCAAACACTGCTGGACTCATCTCAGTACATTCATTGCAGGTTGTGCAACGGAAAGTTTCCAGCCACGCCTCTTCAGAAATTTCTTCATCAGCAACTTCTTCATCTTCTTCAGTATCTTCTACAAGCTGTGCTAAATTCTGTTCTGCAGATTTCATGGGAGTTAGCTCTTCAGGCTTTGCTGCCTTAACAGCTTTTCCCGAAGGTAGAACCGATAACGGATCCAAGTCCATCAAAACCGCCGTCAGACGTTCCATTGCCTCACCGGCAGTTTGCTGACGTACCTGTTCCAATTCTGCTTGATGTTTTACTTCAAGTTCAGCAATTTTTTTCTCTGTTTCTACAGCTGCTTCTGTACGCTCCTGTTCAGCAGCAACTTTTGCATGATAATTGTTGCTTCCTCCAAAATCCTGGACAAAGGACCATGCATCCAGCCGTTCACGGCATATTTCTGTCAGAATTATATTTGGTAAGATCCTGTGTAAAACTCGCTGTTCATCAAGTGTCCAGAGAAACGGTAATTTGTCATGTGTATCTTTTAAGGGTAGTCGCAAATATTCTGCTAAAGGAAGCATACTGTCCTCAGACCAGAATTGAGCAGGCACATCCAGATAAAAGTTTTTAGCGTCTGCCCTGAGTACCATAAAATCTGCAGGTGTAAAGGCCAGCGAAAGTGAGGATTCAGTGCCATCTGTTGAAGTAACAGGAAGTTCGTAAATGGGCCATTCCTGCTCCGCTTGTGGATTTGCTGAGACCAGAAAGCGGCTGCCCCACTCAAGGCCACGATTTGGATCGTAAGAAAAGAGTGGAAATTCCCTGGACTCTACTGCTGCTCCTGCAACTAAAAATGTTTGGTCTGCTTGATCCGCAGTTGTAGTTGGCGCAAGAACATTGAAAAAACTTGGTAACCCAGTTTTTATTCCTGTAGACAAACTCTGGATCAAATGCTCAAGATGGCTGACAGACGCTTGTGAAACAAAAGCCTTACGGTGAGAAACGGCCAAAAGTCCTAGTTCTTGCCGAAACCCAAATGCTTGATCATCTTCAGGATTCAAGGAAGAAAACTTTTCAGTCTCATTTTGCAGAAGACTGTTTTTAAGCACAATAACATTGATAGGTTTAGCTGAGAGTAACAGTTTGCTGAGTAGCTGTGGTTTATTTTTTAGGGAAGACTCATCTTCGAGCAGAATAACCGGCGGAACAAGGGACAGTTCTTCGTTCCCCATACGTTTCCAATTAAAATTTTGAAAAAATAGATCGTGAATTTCAGTACGATAAAGATCATCGATTTCCATTTTTGCAATCCGGATTGCGGCAAAAATCCTAGCTGCAATTTCCATCTGCTTTTCAAATATTTCTGCAGCAGACTCCGCACCTGAACCATCTTTATAGGAACTGACAGATGAATTTGTGAAACAAGTTTCCCACGAAAATCCGGGACGCTGGTAACACGACTCATGGATCAGCAGCAAAGCATCTTTTGTCCAAAACTGATTTTCGGGATCAGAAATAATATCGAGTGTTCTCTGAATACGTTGCTTGCGTTCCGGGCTCATGGCAACGGAGGCGGATTCAGGTAAAATTTCTGAGAGCGTATTTGGATTGATCATTTCTGAAGAAAATCCGAGTGACTGCTTTAAGCGCTCAGGCTTACGCTCCTCCGGAAGATTGGATTTTTCAACCAGCAGCAAGTTTTTTAAGCTGGAAGTTAACTGCGTTATTTCTTCATTAAATGATAATTGGGCAGAAGAGTGATTTGCTTTCAGCAAGGTTGCCAGCACATAAAATACTGAATCTCCGGAAAAACCCACAACTGTACCGGAGACCGGCAGATGAGAGGATAATTTTTTTAGATCTGCTTCAAAAGCCTTACTTTCCTCTCCAGTAAGATCCAGTTGAGCCCTCGTTTTTTCCAAAGTAGCAGCTAAAATCAGTTCAAACTTTTCTGGTTGTCCGCTTGCACTCATAGCATCACGCAAATACATTTCGATTCTCGGAATATTATCACGCAATGTTTTTGCTTGATTATTTTCCGGAGCAAACGCTTTGAGTGCGCCTCGCAACAATTCTGCTACCGGCATAAACAAACCATCCGGAATATTATCTGACTTTTCAGCAATCCAAAGAGGGTAATCATAACTAACACCTTTCATATTTTCATAAGGTGCCAGCAAGGCAGAACCTACTGAAACAGGGGTTTGCTCAAACACAGCTGACTCTTCTTTTTCAAAATATAAACTGCCATTTGTTTGAAAAAATTGATGTGCTTGTTCCCAAAATATTCGCGATTCATCAGTTTGAGCTGCTGCTATCGTCGGCAATAAAGGAAGATTTCTTGGAGGGTGAAAATCTGGTTCCTCTCCTGCAGGAACAGTAACTGCCGTGTCAGCACTTAGCTCAGCAAAAAAGTCCATAATAATGTTTAAGTATATTTGGGTTTATGCAAATTTCTTTTAATGACCGCTATCACTCTGTTTGTTTTTCAACAGTTTCATTCAGAAACTGTGGACTGCAATTCTAGACTGCATATTTCTCAAATTCAACGTACAGAGCATCTGCTTTTTTTTGTGGCGAAAAACCTATATTTGATGCGCCATACTTATCATATTGTTCTTTCGAAGGATCACAAAAGAACAAACCGATCGGAATCAGATCCTCACGTTGTGCTATTTCCCGTGCTTCATTCATATCAGCAGGATCATGTACTACAGAATTTTTATACATTTTCTGAACTTCCTCTACTGCCTCAATTCCATTTTCGTGAGTCAATAAGACTGTCAAATCCGGATTACTAATTTCTTCAGCAAATAAATTTGGACTAAAGTGAGGACAACGCTGGAGGATACGGACAAAGGAGAAACCCTGATGTGAATGTGCTGCCAGTAAAGTGCTGTAAAGATGCGCAGGATTCCAATCTACTGTTTGTGCTACAAATGAAGCATTTGCAACTCCAAGCGTTGTGATAAGTGGATTGATCGGCGGGAGGATTGAACCATGAGGGTGAGTGTTTGAAATTGTACCCTTTCTGGATGTTGGCGAGGTCTGCATTTTAGTCAAACCATAAATCTCGTTATCAAGCAGCATGACAGTCATATTCATGTTGTAACGAATAGCATGAATCCAGTGACCTGCACCTATCGAACAGCAGTCACCATCACCTGTTGCAACAAAAACATCTAAATCCGGTCTCCTGAACTTGATTCCTTCCGCAACTGGAAAAGGCCTACCGTGAAGTCCATGAAAACCATAAGTCTTCATATAATGTGGAAAACGACTGGAGCAGCCAATTCCGGAAACGAAAACCGTTTTTTCAGGCGGCAGTTGTTTTTCACGGCAAACTTTCTGGACTGCAGTCAGAACTGCATGGTCACCGCAACTTGGACACCAGCGTGGTTGTGCGCCCTCATAATCTGAAAGCGTATGATACTGTTCAGGAACGTGGAGCATACACTCACTTTGTAAACCAAACATTTTACCTCTTTTTCAAGTTTTGAGTTTAAAATACTTAATTATGAAATAGCTGATCCTACCTTGTATTTCGTTATTCCTGCATGTTTATAAGCCAAGTTCTTTTTTCAAACGCTGCAAAATGAAACCAGGCCGCATCGGTTGTCCATGGATGTGTGCCAAAAAGTCTACATCGATCAAAGTGTGGGCACGTAAAAACCACGACAGCTGTGTCCGCCGCCTGTTTTCCTGAGTTATCAACGGATCATTTTCTTCATCACCATAGTTTATTTCGACAGTCATTACTTTTTTGAACCGCTTGAATATTTCCTCTAATCCAGGTTCAACCGGTGAGAGGAAACGTAAATGTAAGGAAGATACACTGCCTCCCATTTTTCTGGCTTTACTGACTGCTTCCTCAATAGCACCTAAAGTTGAACCCCAACCCACAACCAGCAAATCTCCACTTTCATCACCATTAATTTTTGGAGGAGTGAGCGTTTTGTGGATTGCAGCCATTTTTCTACTGCGACGATTACAGCCAAGTTGATTTATGTGCGAATCATAGGCAACATGACTTTCTTCATCATGAGCCAACCCTGTCAGCACATACATTCCATCAGCCTGTCCTGGTATTGGACGTTGTGAAATTCCGGTTATTTCATCCCATTCATATGGTCTGATTTCCTTTTTCCAGGGACTTTGGTTAACAGGTGGAGAAAAAGAATCGAGGTTTATTTCCGGACGTGTAAAAGGCTGAACTCCTGTGGCCAGATTTGCGTCAGTGAGCAAAATCACAGGCATACGGAAAGCTTCGGCGAGCTGTCTTGAGAGGATCACGAAGTGGTAACATTCCTCTATTGTCGAAGCCGCGAGGACGACTGTCGGTGTGTCTCCAGGCTGACCAAAAATAGCGTAAAGCAAATCTCCCTGTTCTACTTTTGTAGGTAGCCCGGTGGATGGTCCTCCGCGTTGAACATCCACAATAACTAACGGAACTTCTGCCATGGAGGCTAAACCAATAAATTCCGTTTTCAGCGCCATCCCCGGACCTGAGGTGATGGTGACTGCAGTTTTTCCGGCATAAGACGCACCTATTGCAAAGCCAATTGCGGCAATTTCATCTTCCGCCTGATGCACCAAACCACCGGATTTTTCAAAGACCTCTGAAAGATAATGTGTAACTGAGGTAGCGGGGGTGATGGGATACATGGAGCATACTTCGATTCCTGCAGCCATAACACCCATTCCGACGGCTTCATTACCGTTCATCACTAAACGCGGCACTTGCTTCATCTCACTGCCGATCTGGAATTTTAACTCTATATTTTCAGCAGCCCAACTGTAACCGGCGTTCAAAAGACGTAGATTGCTTTCAATTATTTTTTCCGACTTTCTGCGGAATGTGTGTCGAATCTGAGCTTCCGCTTTTGTAACATCACGTGAGTAGATAGAACAAAGCATTCCAAGTACCCACATGTTTTTGCCTTTCGATGGATTATCAACATGTTTGAGACATTCTTCCTCCATCAAAATTTCACGAACATCAAAGCCACGCTCCTTAAATTCATTCAAGGCTTGAGCATACTCTTCCTTAATTTCCGGTACTTTGCTGTTTTTCCATTTTGATTCAATCAGTATGATCGTTCCTGCTTTGTAAGCATCTTGCTCTATTCGTCCATAAAGCACCTGCTCATTGAAGGCAACAACCAAATCCGCTTCATCACCCATGTTCGTTATTTTGTTAGAACCAAAGCGGATTCTAATACCTGAAGCACCAGCTCTTGAACGTGCCGGAGGCTGAACTTCTGCAGGAATTATTTCAACTGTCCAAACACCATTGCCCATTTTCGCAGATACCGAACCGAAGCTTTGACCTGCTTTCTGGGCACCTTCTCCTGCGTCACTAACAATTTCAATGATACATTCTTTAAGCGGTTTTGCCTTTATTCCGGAAATCTCTGCAGCGCTATTGTTGTTATCCGTAGTTGTTAATTCGTCTAAATTTGCGTTCAACATGATTAGTATCTCCTGATAAAATTTTTGAACACTCACTTTTACATATATACAAAAAACACAATATAATAGTACTAGCTCTTAAATGTCTAAGCTATCCGGAAATTTACTAATAAAATCAGCTTAATTCTTTAAAAGCATTTTAGACGCTTTTATGCCTGCTTTGTCTGTCGGCAATTAAAACTTTAAGCTAATTATTGGGGATAAACGTGGGACAAAACCGGCAATCTGCATTACCGGTTTTTAGTGAGGAGGATAAAAAACTTAACTTAAGCTTCTGCTTTGAGGGTTTTATAAAGCTCGTAGGCTTTTTCCGGAGTTTCATTTTGATGAACCACGGCACGCACGGCCTGAATCATCGGAACAGGAGCTTCAGACTGGAAGATATTTCTCCCCATGTCCACTCCAGCCGCACCTTGTTGAATTGCGTTATAAGCCATTTTAAGTGCATCCAGTTCCGGAAGTTTCTTACCACCGGCAATCACAATCGGTACAGGACAACTAGCAGTAACGGTTTCAAAGTCCTTTTCCACATAATAGGTTTTAACATATTGCGCCCCTAGTTCTGCGCAAATTCTGGTGGCTAGTCGAAAATAACGTGCGTCGCGTACCATTTCTTTGCCTACTGCAGTTACCGCTAAAGTAGGAATTCCGTAACGTGTTCCTTGATCAACGAGTTTGGTCATGTTGATGATTGACTGTTTTTCGTGCTCTCCACCGATAAAAACCTGGACAGCCATCGCGGCAACGTTCATCCGGATTGAGTCCTCTATATTAACAGCGATTTCCTCATTTGAAAGTTCCTTGAGCATACTCGTTCCTCCGGATGCACGCATCACGATGGCTTGAGTCATTGAAGGCGGAACAACACTTCTTAAAATTCCACGTGTCAACATCAATGTGTCTGCATAAGGTGCCAACGGCATGATATTCACATCGATCCGTTCAAGACCGGTGGTCGCTCCCTGAAAATATCCGTGGTCAAATGCCAGCATTACTGTTCGTCCTGTTTCCGGATTGAAAATGCGGGCGAGACGGTTTTGCATGCCCCAACCAAGTGCATTAGAACCCTTCAGGTAAAACGCTTCTGATTTTTGCGGAATGTCCAAATAATATTCTTTCGTATCTTGTACGGCGTCTAAATCTGCCATTACTTTTTCCTTTCAATATGTTTTGTTAAAATTAAAATATTTTTTGAACGTAAATTTTCTCAGACAAATGCCAATCACAATCCGCGTTGATCCGTAATATCCACGTCAAAAATTATAAATACAAAGCAAGAGTTAAAAGTTTTCTGAATCAACCCAATGCTTTAATAATCCCCGGTAGTGAGCAATATATTCCTCATGCTCATGTTCCGGAAACATGCTGCGTACAGTCTGAATGATCATTTGATCAAACTCATCCGTTTGTACAACATCCCACATGATCTCATCCAGATCTTTGAGAACTGTAGAGTTGAATTCTTCAAATCTAGTGGTTTCAAAATGTTTATCGGCCAGCTTTTCATAAGCAGATAGTTTTTCTTCGTAACTGCGGTCAGAATCGGCGATTTTGAAATACTTCTCAATATCCATTGTAATGCGCATTGAACGTTCGCTTACAACACTATAAATGCTCCATGCCAGCAGTGACTTGATGGCCCACGGAAAATAATAATGCAGACTCGTAATCGCAATGTCCGGACACGCATTTGCAAAATCAATGGGTGAGAGTATACCGTCTTTGAGAATACATTCGCAGGAATTGAAATCCCAACGGAAGAACGCATTGATCGTTTTGGTGATAATTTCTGCTTCACGGCCCTTTTCCTGATCCAGAAACTGATGATCAATAACGTAACGTCCATGAGGTGGTTGTTCCGGATCATAGTGAAAACTACTGACCTGTGGACCAATTGCTAGGGAGCGCACGAATACTTCGTAATCTTCCAAGCCTGCCTGCAAGTGCATCAGCATCTGGCCCGACTCATCGTAAACCCGATCCAACTCTGCTTCATCACGTACTTTGCTGACACCACGCCATCCACCACCGTCAAAGGGTTTCATGTAAAAAGGATATTGTAATTCCTTTGCGATTTCAGGAAGATTAAATAAATCGTGGTACTTTGCCGAAGTTTCAGAATATTTTGTAGAGTCCGGACCAATTTTCGACGGAACTAAAATCGTCTCCGGAATGTTTAATCCTAAACGAATCATTGCGCAATAGGCGGAATGTTTCTCCATACTCTGGAAAGTGAACGGGTTATTCAGCAAATAAACATTATTCACCAACGCGGTTTTTTTCAACCATTCACGTGGATTGAAATGCCAGTAGGCCAAACGGTCAATCACCAGATTGTAACGAGTAGAATCCCGAAGATTAAACGGATGAATCCGGATTCTGTCCACATCAATCTGGAAACTTTTTCGTCTATATTTGAGTGGTTTGTTAAAACGTCTGGCCAGCATTTCAAACGCTGACGGCCAATCCTCTTCGTCTCCAAGCAAGAGCCCAATAAGTTTTTGTTCCATTTTAATCTCCAGAATTAATTATCAAATTCTTTACTGAAATGAAAATTTATTTGTCTGCGCCACCAATTCCAACTGTGTTCAACATCATGTCCCCAAATGTCACGTTCATGCGGTATACCTTTTTCCTGGAACAAGTCTGCAAGTTTATTGGTATCCTCTAAATTGCCGTCCTCCCATGCACCTTGACCGCAGACCAGCGTAAACCGTGTTTGATTCCGGATCTGCTCCAAAACTTCGCCATGCAGGTGGTAAGCGTATGCCAGCGGATTGTTAAAATAAACTTCCGCGGAATCACTTTTTGCACCGCACAATTCTTCTGCATCGTATCTTCCGCTCAAAGCCAGAACATAATTGAAAATCTGCGGAAACTTAAGCGCAAAATTTACTGAGTGAAATGCACCCAGACTGCAGCCGGTCATGCCGATTCTTATTTCCGGATCCTTGCAGTCATTACGGATTGAAGACACAAGATCTTTGATAATAAACTGCTCATATGCTTGGTGACGTACGGCACGCCAATGCGGTTCAATGTCATTGTTTAGCCAGGATTCCTTGTCCAGACCTTCCGGACAATAAACTTTCAGTTTGCCTGCTTCGATCAAGTGCGAAACCGCGCCGATCATACCGTTGCCTTCAAAATCATGATACTGCCCTCCTCCAGAAGGAAAAGCAATTACTGGCGGTCCATAATTTCCAAAAGCCAAAACCTGTACCTTGCGACCAAGCACGCCGCTCTGAATTTCTTCGTGTCTGCGTAACATAGTTTTCACCGATGCGGAAAAAGAAATTGAAAAATTTTAGGTAAACGCGCGGCCCAGGCTTCTTCGTTGTGACCTGCACCGTCGTCCAGAAAATACTGAAAATCCTGCCCTTCCTTATAACCATTTTCACGTAACGCTTCATAAGCGCTGCGTGTTTCATGCATATTATCCGTGCCATAGCCGGGAGCACTTTGAGTTCCGCTGTCGAGCCAAATACGCAAACCCTGCCGTAAATCGTTACGCAAGCGCTCCACAGTTTCCAACTGACCGGATTTAGTACGACTCAGTTGAAATGACGGTGAAATAATCGCGTAATTGTTTGCAAATTCAGGAGCTTCAAGCGCAATGTGCGCAGTGAACAAACCACCCATCGAAGAGCCGCAAACCGCTGTATTTTCAGGACCTTGCAAAATACGATAATGCGAATTGACATAAGGCGCAACATCCTTAATGTAATATTCAAGGGTGTGATCCGCTTTTCCATGAATCATTTTTTCTGCCTCATCATCTGCAGCAGATTCGCTGACTTTCATCTCCGGAGAAAAGTTCAAGTACGGCGGTAAATATTCTTCCATTCGCCGTGCTTCTCCATGGCCTATTCCTACAATCACACATTGACGCATCAGCCCTTTCTGGGCCAATTCATCAGCCGTAAATCCTGCTTTCCATGAACCGACAAAACTGTCTTCGACATAACTTTGAAAACAATTTTGACCATCGTGCATATAGACAACGGGGTAGTAGCGCTGCGCATTTTCGTCATAACCAGACGGCAAATAAACATACAGTGGACGTTCCGGCAAGCGGCCTTTGAAGTCCGGAATTTTTTCAACCCGTAATGGTGATATTCCGGGTGTTTCTTTGACAGAAAGCTGACGACGACTGTTCAATTGGTTTTCTGAAACATTGGGGCAGTAAGTCATTTTTTGGCTTTTCTGCCTGGTGTAAAACAGTAATTTGCAATTTGCATTAAATCATATTCAGTGAGCATACCAACAATGGTTGCGTTTACAAGAACCGGAAGACAGCCAATCCGCTTTTCATGCATCAGTGCAATCGCGTCCAAGACCGGCATTTTCGGACTAACCGAAATAGGTTCCGGAGACATTATTTCGTTTATCAGCGATACCGGTTTTCCTTCAAGTGATTCGCTGTGCCGCAAAAGCGCTCGATGTGAAATGATACCCGATAATTTTTCTGTTTCATCCTCTACAAGGATGTACAAATGTGACTGTTCTGCCATACATTTCATGGCCGTACGAATTTTTTCTCTGGCGGAAATACGCGGAGGATCTTTTTTCATAAACTGCTCCACGTTCCATTCAGAGGCCTGTGTTTGTTCACTTTCAACAGGCCCAAGGCAATGCTCTTCCAAAACCTTGCCCATGGTATAACTTGTACCGTAATCTGAAAATATTCCAATCAGCTGTCCATCTTCCACCACCGGTAAATTACGATGTCCGGACAACATTTTTGCGGCCGCCTCAAAGGTTGAACAAGAAGCCAGCAAACTCTCAGGCGAGGAATCCATTAACTCACGCACAGGAAGCAGAGTCGGTTGCGCTTCATCCGCACGTTCCAGCAGGCGAGTGAGTACTTGACGGTGGCTTATCATTCCCACCAGTAAGCCCTCTTCGTTTTCCACAGGCACATCACGCAGATGATACCAGTCCATCATTTTTCCAGTTAAATCAACAACTTCTTCCGGATGCACCGTACGGAAATCTGTGCTCATCAAATCTTCTACATGCTGACTTCCCTGCCTCCAGCTTTTGTTTTCCTCCATTTTGGCAATCGACCATTTATGCACCGGATGTCCTTCAGCCTGACGCTGAAGCATTGCATGAGTGAGTGTACGGTACAAAGGATCCGGCGGTACTTGTTTTTGCATGGACAAAACTGATTCCAGCAGCCAACTTGCACCCGTAGTTCCTGCAAGACAACGTTCCTCGATAATGCCGAGATAGCGCTCAATATCAGTCGAAGCCACCTCAAACTGCTGCAGACCTTCACGAGCCAAAGGTAAAAGCTCTTTTAAAACAAGTTCCTGAAGCGGAATTACTTTGCCTTTGAGCCAGCGCATGTGACTGCCCATTCCCTGACGCGCGGCGTCAATAAAATTAACACGCGCATTGTCGAATTCCATAACTTTTGATATGTCCGTATATTCACTCGCCATACCCTGCACAAGTCCGATGAAAAAAGCTGTGTTAGCTACCTCATCCACCGCGGTTGGTCCTGACGGCAATACGCGGTTTTCAATACGCAAGTGAGGCTTCCCGTCCGTAATTCCATAGCAAGGCCGATTCCAGCGGTAGACAGTTCCGTTATGCAATTGAAGTGCACGGAACAAAGGCGGAATGCCCTGTCTAATTTTTTCATATGGATTTTCGTCTTCAAATTCAGCACCGATCATCACCCTGAAACGCGCGACCGATTCATGAAACATTTCAAGGATCGAGTGTTCCACCCAGCGATCACCAAAATGTACCCTTCCCGGACGATGGCGGATGTGAGAACCCACACTGCGTGTATCAACCGATTGCTGAAACAAACCAACGCGTGACTCGTGCCACAGACGACGTCCAAGCAGAATCGGTGAATTTGCCGCTACTCCCAAAACAGGTCCAGTGATGGCCTGCGCAATGTTGTAATACGGCGCAAACTCTTCCGGAGTAACCTGGAGGTGCACCTGGAAACTGTTGTTGCAGGCTTCAAGCATTACAGAATCATGCTTTAGAATCAGCTCATCCAATCCGGTCATCCGCAACTCATATTCGCCTTTTCCGCGTAATTCAGCGGTTGCTGCGTCCATTGCGTAATAACGCTCCAGCGGAGTAATATTCTCACGCACTAAATCACTTTTGCGGATTGTGGGAAGGATTCCGGCCAGCACCACATTCGCGGATAAACCTTCTGCCGCACCACTTACTTTTTTCAGTAATCGATTGATTTCACGTTCCATTTCATGAAAACAACGACCCTCCAGAACCAACGGATCCAAATTGAATTCCAAATTAAAACGCGCCAGTTCCGTGGTAAAATGCGGATCATTCAATTTTTCAAGGATTTCAACGGAAATAGAGGCAGGTCTTCCTGATTCATCCACCAGAAACATTTCCTGCTCTGCACCGATACGGCGGATTCCGCTTTCAACAAGACCACTCTCGAGCAATTCTTCAAAGGCATTAATTTCGTACAACAGGCGTTTCATCAACTGACGTTTGTCAGTCGCACTGCTTTCCTGATTAATGTCCTGAATTCCCATTTGGTTTTCTGTTTGGGTTAGCTTTGCCTCATTCTATGCAGTTGGACGTATTCTGCTCGGGATATATTTTACACAGTTACACACATTTTCAGATAACCCGCTCACTTCCGCCGTCAATTGGAATTTGCGCACCGGTGGTTTTCGCAAAAACAGCACCTGACATGGCGCAGACCATGCTCGCAACTTCTTTGGTTTTGACATCTATTTTTAAAATATTGCGGCTTTTATACTGCTCAACTGTCAAACCGTAACGTTTTGCGGAGCGTTCCAATGCTTCCGGAGTCCAAAGTCCGGTATCGTAAACACAATCCGGATGAAGGATGTTAACACGTATTCCGAATTTTCCCAACTCCAAAGCTGCAATTCTCGCCAATTGAGTTTGCCCTGCTTTTGGCACAGAATAAGCCGAAGCACCTGCGCCGGGAGCAGGTACATTTCTCGATGCCATAAAAACGACTGCCGGATCAAGACCCTCTTTCAAAAATGGTACACAAGCTTGCAGCAATTGCTGCGGAGCAGTCAAATTAATCTCCAAGCTCCTGGACCACGTTTGCTCGTCCATTTCCTCAATTGTCTGTCCTGCCGGAAAAGTGCCTGCATTTAAAACTAAAATGTCAATTCCTCCAAATTGCCTCACAGTTTCTGCAACAGCTTCGATGACAGCTTTTTGATCCGTCACGTCACATTGCAAACCGAGCATTCCGGAATCGCAAAATATTGTGGATATTTCCGGATTCAGGTCCAGACCAACAACAACAGCTCCCTGTGCGAATAATTCACGCGCGCAAGCCAAACCAATTCCGCTTGCTGCTCCGGAGACAATTGCGATTTTACCCTGAAACTCCGGAATTGTTTTTTGTGCTCCCTGATTATCATTTTCCGATTTTAGTTTTGCCTGCTGAAGTTCCCAATACTCTGCTTCAAATAAATGTTTCTCCGAAACAGGTTGCCACCCTCCTGAAGAACCTTCAGCGGTCAGATTTTCCGCAAGTTGGATGGCCTTCACAGTATGTTCGGCAATGTCGCTTACAATTGCGGATTCCGTTAAATTAGCTCCGAACGAAATCGTTCCATGCCCAGGCCAAACAGCCCAACGCGGTGCGGAGTCCAAACATTTTTGTTCTCCGTTTGTGTGACGTTCAAAGTACGCTTTGTATGCGGAAGAAAAATCATCAAGGCTTTGTTGCGGATTTTCAGGATCGATTATTGCGGGCACCGGTTTTGTGCGGATTAAATGATCGGAAGTTATCGGACCACGACTTGCAATTTCTTTAACGTTAGTAAGCTTTGCAAAAGTGCGTGCTTCGCTGCTGAAATTTAATTGAGCCAAGCTTGCGGAACCGCTTATTTCAGAAACTTTACGGCGGATACCAGCGAGCTTGAGCAATTCCTCTTTCCCCGGAACGGAGTCCGGGGCTACCGTTTTTCTTTGGGCTTCATCTTTATCTTTCCCCGGAACGGAGTCTAGAGCAACCGTTTTAACTTTCTCTTTCTCCGGAACTGTAGTGTTGGCTATGCTCGAGTTTGTTGCTAAAAATTCTTCGGCCAGTGAAACCAAGTCAATCATGCGTGTGTAACTTTCACGGGCAGAATCACCAAAGCTAAAGATGCCGTGGTTAAGCAGGATCATTCCTTCAAATTGCGTCCAGTCAACATTCTTTGTCATCTCAAAAACTTTACGGGAAAGCTTGAATCCGGGCATCACATACGGAATTAGCAGTAGACGCTCACCGTAAATTTTCCGAATCAATTCCTTGCCTTCGGGAGTATTCGTGATTGTAACGACGGCATCCGCGTGAGTGTGATCAATCCAGCTAAACGGAATTATGGCGTGTAGCAGAGCTTCCACTGAAGGTTTTGGCGCATCGGGATTGCTCATTGCCATTTGCTGTTGACGTATCATTTCTGCATCACTGAGGTTTTCCAGCGCAGCTAATTTCCGCAATGTTTTTAAACGTAGCGGTGTAAAACCATGTTCGTCAATGCTTGCCAAATTATTACCGCTACCTTTGACGTACAAAATGTCTTCTGCTTCACCAAACAAATTTGTCTGCTGAATTTTGACTGAAGTATTCCCGCCACCGTGTAGGACTAAATCAGAATTTTGTCCCAGCAAACGTGAAGTGTAAACTCTCAATTGAAGTGTGTTTTCTTCAACTTGAGCCACTGCTTTTGGATCCCACAAGTTTTTCATTGAGCTTGTTTTTATTCAATTATTAAAGATATTCTTTACCTAAGTTCTCAGCAAAAGGCGCCCGAATGATACCTTTTTCAGTTATCAAGCCTGTCACCAGTTCATGCGGAGTTACGTCAAAAGCAGGATTACGGACTTTCACTTCTTCAGGAGCAGTTCTGCGTAGACCGAAATGAGTTACTTCCTCAGCTTCGCGTTCTTCAATCACAATGTCCTTGCCTTCTGCTGTATTCAAGTCAATCGTCGAATAAGGGCAAGCCACGTAAAACGGAATTCCGAAATGCTTAGCCAGAATTGCCACACCGTGTGTACCGATTTTATTTGCCACATCTCCATTCGCAGCCACACGATCAGTTCCGGTAATCACCAGATCAATTAAGCCTTGTGACATGATATGCGCAGCCATGTTGTCTGTTAGTAAAGTTACATCCAGGCCAGCTTTATTTAACTCCCAACTTGTCAGACGTGCACCCTGGAGTAAAGGTCTGGTTTCGTCAGCGTAAACAC
>Ga0233428_1001994_pt1 | contig 20445 bp, 19 predicted proteins | sample SI_118_April2016_4_FD_179890 | JGI IMG/M metagenome (GOLD analysis project Ga0233428, IMG submission 179890) | Seawater microbial communities from Saanich Inlet, British Columbia, Canada - SI_118_April2016_120_MG | ecosystem: Environmental > Aquatic > Marine > Inlet | place: Canada: British... | reverse complement strand
GGACGATGCCACTGCAAAACTGGAATTTGACATTGTCCCAACTCTCAATCTATTTTGAAGGCAGATTAGACGACGTGTTGGATATTTAAACTATGCCAGTGACACGGAATTCTGAACACCCTCCAAGAGACAGGGAATTTGCTCCCTTCGACCGCAGTATCGATATTCAGGTCAGCCGTTTACGCCGTAAAATTGAGCCAGATCCAAAACATCCCCGATTTATCCGTACTGTCAGAAACGGTGGTTACATGTATCACGGAGATGGTTCTGCTGATCAGAGCAGCTAAAATCCCTCTGGGGGCACTCCTGTCATCAACGACCTTTATCAAGGACGCCAATCGGTAGCGATGATTTCAAAGAATAATATTACGCTATTTTTGATCCAGTGCGTTCTGTGTCTGTTTTTGGCTTTGGTGACAGAACAATTTATACCGGAGGGCTCCGGGCGAGCGGATTTTTATACTTCACTCATCCCCTTGGCGCTGCTCGCCATTGCGGCCACAACACTTGTTTTTCATCAAATTACAAAGTCTGCCGAGTCACCTCGGCAAGGAGTTCTTCCTGTTCAGAATGAACCACAGGAACCACCTGTTGATGTGGCAACAGACACCATTGCTGCCCACTATCAAGCCGTTGTCGACATCTCCCCTGACGCAATCTATGTCAACCAGGGTGGACGCTTTGCATTTGTAAATAAAAGCGCCATTGAGATGTTTGGGGCTCAATCCGCAGATGAATTGATCGGCCAAAAAGTAATTTCCTTTTTGCATGAAGATGACAGATCAGTGGCACGCGACCAGGTTCGACAACTTGCTAAATCCGGACAAACTGTCGTTACCGAATTGCGTTGGTGCCGTCTGAACGGCGAAGAGATTCTCGGCGAATCAACAGGAAGTATCGTCCGCTCGCAGGGAGGGCGTTCTTTTGTGGGCGTCATTCGCGACATTACAGACCGCCGCAAACAAGAAGAACATCAGCGCCAATCCCAGCGTCTCGAAGCCATCGGCCAGTTAACAGGCGGTGTCGCACATGATTTTAACAATCTGCTTGCCGTCGTCATCTGGAACCTGGAGATGCTGCGTGAAGAATTGGAAGATGATGAAGAAAAGCTGGAGACCCTGGACCGGGCAAGACGCGCCTCGCAGAAAGGCGCAGATCTGGTAAAACAGTTGCTTGCTTTTTCCCGTCGCCAAAACTTGCGCATGATACCCATTGATCTGAATAAATCGGTGAGCAACGCCACGCAAATGGTTGCCAGTACCTTAGGCGAAAATATTACGATCACGACGGATTTTGACGACAACCTGTGGAAATCTGCAGCAGACCCCGTGCAGATCGAAAATGTCTTCCTCAATCTGGCCCTGAATGCCCGCGACGCCATGACATCAGGTGGCATCGTTCTGATCAAAACAGAAAATGTATCTTTCTCGGAAGAAATGAATATCAACGGAGCCGTCATTGAAGCCGGCGACTATGCCTCGATAACGATTACAGATAATGGCTCAGGCATGCCTCCTGAAGTCTTGTCACGGGCTTTCGAGCCATTCTTTACAACAAAACCGGTTGGGCAGGGCACAGGGCTTGGTTTGAGTACGGTCTACGGATTTATTCGCCAGTCCAAGGGCCATATTGCCTTGTCCAGCATTGCTGGCGACGGCACCAGTGTGTCAATTTTTCTGCCACGTAACGCAGAAAAAAATGCCGTCAATTCTGATCAGGCCGATAGCGAAGAAAATCTCAAAACAGGGGTCGGCGAACAAATTCTGATTGTTGAAGACAACCCCGAAGTCCTCGCTTCTATTGAAAAAATTGTCCGCGGCTTTGGCTATCACATTCATTCAGCCACCTCGGGACCTGAGGCGCTTGATTACCTGGGTGAACTGGAACCTGGTACGATCGAATTAATGTTAACAGATATTGGTCTTGCCGGCGGCATGGATGGCTGGGAACTATCTGAGCTTGCCCGGCAGAGATCACCGGGCCTGAAAGTTGTTTATATGTCAGGCTATGCAGATGATATTTTGTCTCGCGGAGACCTGGAAGGCAAACCCGAACATCTGCTGCGCAAACCCTTCAGGCGAGCGCAGATCAGCAGGAAGCTGCGTGAAGTGCTGGACGAATAATTATTGAACCATTTTTTAAGTGGAAATACCAAGGGCTATTCCGGTTTAAACCGAATCACTAACCCGTAATCGGTAGTTCTTCGATATCGTATCCATGCAGGATACTTCGGCCCAGTACCGGATCTTCAAGCTCAAAATCAAACCGCAATGACGGCCGCACGCCACCAATTGCGGCCAAAGTGCCGCCAAACATCAGCGTATTGTCGGCCAATCCTGCCCCGTCACTGTATCGATCAATCAGTTCCTGACAGGGTCGCATCTCTGACAAGGTCCCTTCCTGATACAACACACGATTCCCGTTTTCATGTATCCAGGAACGCAAAATCAGTTCATCCATATGCTCAACGACTTGCTTATAAGGCCACAAGATATTGCCAAGGGGCTTTTCACAAAGTTGTTTGGCGAGGGTGATTCCAACCGTTTCAGCTTTGCGGTCGGTGTGCTCGGAAGCCACGCCCAGCCACAGCTCGCCTTCGATTTTCAAAACAAAATATTCGACTTCGCCACTACTGTCCGGGCCGATAACCTGAATGGCATCCGCCGTGGTCAGATGTGCCGCAGATGTTCGGTAAAACATGGGGACTTCCTGTGGCCCCGGAATACCCATCTCAGCCAGTTCATCAATATGTGCCTGCAAGGCAGCTTGGTCCCGACCCGTCCAGCCAGCGATAACAACTTGTTCAATTTCCACGTCTTGTTGAACCAGGCCCTGGGCCGTAACAAACTCAAATTTTAGTCGGGCAGCGCTGGACATGCAAAATCTCCAAAAAGGGTTCCGGATAACCAGCAGATACTGACCGTGCTGGCCCATACATTCAAGGTCAATACATACAAGTCCACTTAACCTTGCCGGTGGATTTCAGAGGATTGAATGATACACTTCACCAACTCCACAGTTGTTTCGGAAAGCCCCAAGCGCAAAAATATAAAGGATACTCACTCGTGCCTGACCAAAAGAGCATCGCCCACAATTTTGATCTGGCGAAATTACCTTCCGATTATGTCGCCAACCCCTATCCATATTTCGCGACCTTACGACAGCACGCACAGTACACCGGATGCCGGATGGCAGTTATTTCCTGACAAGGTATGACGACCTGGTCAGCGTCTACAGAAACCCCAAAGTCTGGAGTTCTGATAAAAAAATCGAGTTCAAACCGGCTATGGGCGACAGCGCCCTGTATGAACATCACACAACCAGTCTTGTCTTTCGCGATCCGCCGGACCACACCCGCTTGCGCAAATTATTTCAGGCTGCTTTTACGCCCCGGGCGATTGCCAACCTGGAGCCGCGCATTGAAAAACTGGTCGATGGATATCTCGACAAGGCGGAAGACAATGGTCAACTGGACCTGGTCGAGGATTTCGCCTTTATGCTGCCGGTGGAAGTTGTCTGCGACATGCTTGGGGCCCCTTCCTCCGAACGAAACTCAATTCGGGACTGGTCGCAAGCTATTTTGGGAGGGTTGGAACCAGTGCTGACGGATGGGGCCCGTGAAAAAGGGTCTGAGGCCGTCGATCATTTCAAATCCTTCTTGCGTGACCTGATTCGGCAGCGCCGGGCAAACCCGACATCGGGCGAAAGTGGCGAGGTTTTGTCGGCCTTGATTGAGGCCGAAGAAGATGGTGAAAAACTGACAGAGCTGGAATTGTTGCATCAATGCATATTTCTGCTAAATGCCGGGCATGAGACGACGACCAATATGCTGGCCAACGGCATTCACGAATTGCTGACCAATGAAGAGCAGTTGAGCAAATTGCACCAGAATCCGGCATTGGTCGAAAGCTGTATCGAAGAAGTCCTGCGATTCGATTCGCCTATCCAGTTGAACAACCGACGTGCCCTGGAAGACACAGAACTAGGGCCTGTAAAAATTCCGGCGGGATCAAAAGTTCATTTGTCTATTGGTGGCGGCAATCGCGATCCGGAAAGATTTGACGAACCAGACAGGTTTGATATTGAACGCACAAACAACAAACATCTTGCCTTCGGCGCTGGTGTCCATATTTGTGCCGGTAATACCCTCGCCCGGGTTGAAGGTCGCATTGCCTACAGCAAACTGTTTTCCAGATTTCCGGGCCTGCATCTTTCAGGCCCGGTGGTGCGATCACCCCGTATACGTTTCAAGGGCTTCAGCAATTTACCCGGATCGATCCGCTAGAGCAATTTTTTTGACATAGAGGTCAATCCTGATGAGGGTATTTCCCTTCCATCCCGACATAGAATTTTTTCATTTCGGCGATGTCTTTGTCAGCATCACCTGTCGGGTAAAAAAGATCACCGACGCCGGTATGCTTGGCTTTGAAATCGAGAAAGCTTAAAAGAATCGGCACTTTTGCTTCGACCGCAATCCAATAAAATCCAGACCGCCACTCATTTGATTTCGACCGCGTCCCCTTTGGCGCAACGGCCAGGGCAATTTTTTTGCGTCCCGTGAAATGGTCCGACACACGGGTGACCTCATTGCCGCCACCTGAACGTTCAATCGGCAAACCTCCCAACTATTTCATGAAAGGGCCGCGCCATCCGGCAAAAAGGCTTTGCTTGCCAATCCAGTGCAGCTTGAGATGAAAGGCAAAGGCAACGGCCAGCATCAAGGTCAAGTCAACTGACGCCGTATGCGGGTGGGCAATCATCACAAAACGATCAGCAGCCGGCAGTTTGCCGGACAGTTTCCAACCCAAAAGGCGTAGCGTCAGCAAACTGCCAAGCCGCATTATGGTGCTCAATACCGGTGTATCGAAGATTGTTATTGCCAAATGAAGAAACTTCCGGTGGAAAAAGGTAGGCAGGGGCCAGGAAAGGCTACTTGAAAGACTGCCGGTTGAACAGCCAGGGCGAATCCGGCTTAAACGGAATCGCTTCTGCTTCGTAATGCAGCATACACCTTCAGTTTATGGCAACGCTGCGTTTCCGTTAAGTACGGAACCGCTCTACCCAGCGGAATCGCCAACTGGTGATGGCCACGCTGGATCACAAAACCGCTGGACTTCCAGAAGATGTCCGTCTGGATCACGCATGAAAAAATGGTAGATATTGAAATCAGTATTCAGAACAGGCTTGGCTTCAATGGCAAGTCCCTTGGCTGTCAGGCGCTCATACCAGCCATCGACATCTTCACTGACCAGCGTGACAATAATTCCATCCGTCGTTGGTGCCGCCCCTTCCCGGCATTGGCATATGCCCAGAAACCCATCTCGACTGACGCGAAAAATCCGGCATTGCCCCTGATCCAGTACCTGTGTCAGGCCCAAATCTTTTTCATAAAATTTTGAACTGGTCTCAAGGTTTTGGGCATACAAAAAGGTAACTTGTTGATCAAACACAGAATTTTCCAATTTTACTATTGATTTTCCCACCCCATCCTAATGAGGCAGATCAATATCGCCAATGATTTTTGGCAATAACATAAAAAAGCGGCCCTGGTCCCTGCATAACACTGGCAACAGCAAATATTGGTTTTTCCTGTCATTGGATTGAGGAGCGACAAGATGAAAACGAAGATTGTCGGAATGTTGGCCGTTATATTGATGATCGTTGGTATGAGCCCGGAAAAGGCATCCGCCAATGACAGAGGCCTTCTCGGCACACTCATTGGTGCGGCAACGGGTGCCATTCTTGGCTCCAACGTCGGCAAGGGAAATGGTAAAGTCGCAGCCACTGCTGTCGGCACCCTGATCGGTGCGGCCATTGGCAGGGATATTTCTCGCTCTTCAACAACGCATACCCGTCGCGATAACCGGACCGTTTATCCGCCTGTCTATCGAAGCCCACCCGCGCGACAAACTGTGATCCACAAAACAAGAGTGGTGAAGCACGTTCATGTCCACAAACAGGGCCGGAATTTCAAGAACAACAGACGTGCCGCAAAATGGCATAAGCGTTCCAATCGCAGAGGACACCAGGTTTCGAGCAACCGTCGATATGGCGCGGACCGCAAATGCCGGCAGACTGGCCGTGGCTGTCGTGCCTGGAATTAAGGATTACTTCGCCAGGACGGTCCCGCTTTAACCGGGATCGCTTTGGCTTCCAGTAAGTTGGCAATATTCTTCCGGGGATATGTTGCCCCCGCTGATGATCGCTGCGGCAACAGACCCATCATCGACCTTGAGCGAGGCTGCAAGCGATGCAGCGCCGCCTGGTTCAGCAATGATCCTGAATTCGTCAAACAGTGTCCGCATGGCTACAACGATTTCTTCTTCGGATACCGTCACAATCCGGCTGGTCCGGGAGACAACATAATCGAATACCTCCGGGTCTGGCTCGTTGATGGTCAGGGCATCTGCAATGGTATCGAGGTCGGAAATGGCAACCGGATGTCCTGCCTGAAAACTGTTTGCAAAAGCCGGTGCCTGTTCCGCTTCAACACCAATAACCTCAAAACTTGTTGATGATTTTTTAGCGGCCGCACAAATCGCTGACAACAATCCACCGCCACCTATGGGCACAAATATTCGCTGTGTGGCGGGCTGGTCTGCAAAAATTTCTTCAGCAATTGTTTCGCTGCCTGCCAGAAAAGGTGGGCATTTGTGCGGATGCAAAAAATAGTAATCACCACTGGCGACCAGGCTTTCACAATGAGCCAGGGCTTCGCTGCCGGTTTGCCCGTGCAAAATAACTTCAGCCCCGATCCGGCGTGTCAGGTCCAACTTCGCCGGTGAGACATTTTCCGGCATCACAACGCTAACCGCCCGCCCCAACAGGCGTCCGGCCCAGGCCAGACTGAAGGCGGTATTGCCCATGGAAACGGTAATCACCTGCCGGTCATCACCATCTTCCGTCAAGGACAAGAGGGTTTTCACGGCCCCCCGCATTTTGAAAGACCCGCCTGTCTGGCAGGCTTCCATCTTGCAGAATAAATGAGGTTTGTCTGCCAACGATAGCAACGGAGTGCGCCGTACAAGGCTTGATATGTCGCTTATCATGATCCTGCCTCCGTTCTGGCGTCTTCCTCGGCCTGAAATTGATCCAGCAGGCTTTTGAGGCGAACTTGCTGGTCCAGCCGGATCACCTCTCGTTTCGCCAACGCCGTGCCATCACCATAATCGAATAACCCCCTCAGGGTTTTTGTACCATAAGCCCCTTCGGCATATTTCTGGCCAATCAGTGTCGGGCTGTTCAGGTCCGGTCGTCCCAACGCCCGGGCCACGGATTGCCCGCCGTGATGCAGAATATCCAGGCCGCCCGCGTCGATGAATTCGAGAATACCCATGACCGGAAAACGGTAGCCCCAACCGTGGGTGATGGCCTTGTCGATATCTTCCGGACTGGCGACGCCCTCTTCCATCAAACGCACGGCCTCGTTCATCAAGCCCACCTGTAAACGCGAGATCACAAATCCGGGGCTGGATTTGCAGCGAATAGGCATATGGCCGGTCTGGCGCAGGAAACCAAACAAGGTCTCAACATTTTCAGTCTTCATGCTGTCCGGTGTGACAACTTCGAGAAAGGGGATCAGCCACGGCGGGTTCATGAAATGGGTGACCACCATATCCGCAGCCAGATTTATACCTGCCGTCAGTTCCTCAACCGTAAATGTCGAGGTCATGGAACAAAGGGCTGTGGCATTGGCAATGGTTTCGCCCATGGCTGCATAAGCGGCTTGTTTAACCGGAATTTCTTCAGGCAGAGCCTCAAAAACATAGGTGTAATTCTTGTCGGGAATGTCCGCGCCGCAATAGACCGGCGCCATCAAACCGGCCGTATCACGGCCAAGTTTATTCGCCGAGACGACAAATTCAGCCTGAAGTTCATCAGCCTTGACCAGACGTTCGCTTGTTTCGCGCGGTTTGATGTCGATCACATCAACCGAACAGCCGTTCAACGCCAGATCAACCGCCAGCCCCGTCGCCATACGACCAATTCCCAATATGGCAACCGCTGTATTTCCTGCGTCCTGCATCCAGTTTCCCTGCCCGTTTTAATGTCTTTGCGACAAAGCATACAGGCGCGCTGACCCGGATTGAAACCAGATTGCTTAATTATCCCTTGATTCACAGACTCAACTTGACGGGAACATAACAAGAACATTATTGATAGGGCATGCGCCGCACCCTGACCAAACTGGATAGCCAACAACTTCTGTCAGCCCTTACTTCTGGCCGGGTAGCCCTGAATCAAGTGCTAGGCGTTTTACCGCCCAAATCGGGCACTGCCCAGCTGGCCCGCCTTTTGGTTTCCAATATTGACGATCTGGCCACCTTGTTGACCGGGGACAGACAACATTTCCATGAAACCGCACGACCGGCCAGCCACCTGATCCCGCCGTCCGATGTTGGCGATTAGTTCTTCAGGCAATGTCCGGCAATGGCCTCAATCATCAGGGGAGCCAACGATGCCGGATAGACCTCATGTCCCTGCCCCTTGATGATCTCCAGCCGGGCACCCGGAATGGCGGCAGCAGTATGCTCAGCCACCGCGACCGGAAACAAAGGGTCTTCATCGCCATGCAAAACCAGCGTCGGGGCTTTTATTTGGCCGACCTTTTCGTAATAAGCAGGTGCCGCAATTCCCGCCAACAAGTTACGACCATAGCCCAACAGATCAGGCGAGCGTTTTAGATCGCTTCTGATCCGGTCAGCATAATCATCGGGATCCCAGGCAAAACCACTGCCTCGAATGGCCGCGAATATCTTCAGGCCCAGGGCAACAATACTTTCAGGGTCCTCAGGATCATCTGGTGCAGAAAACAGTACCGCCTGTGTCGCCGGATCCATGGGTGGCAGGGAAGGATGGCCTGTCGTGCTCATCATGATTGTGGCACTGCGCAGGACTTCGGCGTGATTAATGGCCAGGTGCTGGGTAATAATTCCGCCCATGGACATGCCGGCAACATGGGCTGGTCCCAAATTCAGAACCGTTATCAGGGCGGCGAGGTCATCCGCCATATCAACATGTGTGTAGGGTGCCGTGACGACCTCCCCCGCCATCTTTTGTGCCATCCCTGCGGCCAGATCGGCCGGTCCAAATTCCACAAATTTCTGCGACAAGCCAGTATCGCGATTATCAAATCGCACCACATGAAAGCCGCGCGCAGCCAAGCCTTCGCAAAATGCATCAGGCCAGCCCGTTAATTGCAAACCAAACCCGATCACCAACACAATCGCCGGATCGGCTGGATTGCCAAATGTTTCATATTCCAGATTGATACCGTTCGCGGTAATCGTCGACATATCCTTCTCCCTGATGTTGCTTTACTCTGTCGTCAATCGTTGGCTTGCGACAACCCCTTGCAGAAAATTTTCTGACCAATATGACAATCAAGACACTGGAATTGCCGGTCGACATGACTTCCCTGTGGGAAGCCACCGCCCACGCCTGGAAACACGAAAAACTGAACGGCCCGGCAAGCGCTGATCTTGTTATCGTCGGCGCTGGTATTACGGGTTTGTCAGCAGCCTTGCGGGCCTGTGAAGCGGGCAATTCGGTCATCGTACTGGATGCCAATCACCCGGGCTGGGGCGCATCGGGGCGTAATGGTGGTCAGGTCATTCCGGGGCTTAAGTATCTTCCCGAAGAAATCATTCAGCAATTTGGCATCGATCCTGGTGAAAAAATCGTCAGCTTTGCCGGAAGAACAGCAGATGCCGTTTTTGAGATTATCAAACGTTATAACATTGATTGCGATGCCATAAGGGGCGGCTGGATTGAGCCGGCCTATCGCGCCCGATCCTTGAAAGCATTGAGCGCCAAAACATCACAATGGCAAGCCAGAAATGCAGACGTGGAATTGCTTGATAAAAAGGCTGTCGCCAACGCCACAGGCAGTGAGGTCTTTATCGGTGGCTTTTACGACCGCCGGGCCGGGTCAGTGCAGCCCCTGAAATATTCGCTTGGTTTGGGTGAAGCTGCCCGTAGGCTGGGGGCAAAAATATTCTCTCATGTCACAGTGTCATCCGTCGACAAGCAGGCCGACAGATTTGTCGTCGAAACCAACAAAGGACAAGTCCGGGCGGACAGGGTTCTGATCTGCACCAATGGTTATACAGATCCCTCCTTCGGCCCCATCGGGCGTTCCGTCGCCCCCGTTGCTTCCATCCAAATCGCCACCGACCCGCTGTCCGTTAACTTGCGCCAAAGCATTATGCCCGGTGACATCAGTGGATCGGACACAAACCGGTTGTTGGTTTATTTCCGCCTCGATGCAGAGGGACGTTTTCTGATCGGCGGGCGCGGCGCCACTTTTGCCAGCGGACTGGAGCGGCTGTTTCCGCAACTGCAAACCCACGCCGTCAAGATGTTCCCTGAACTGGCCGGTCTGGACTGGCCTTACCGATGGGGTGGATTGTTGGCCCTGACAGCAGATCATTATCCGCACATCCACGAACCCGTACCTGGCCTGGTGATGGCTATGGGCTACAATGGGCGCGGCGTTGCCCTCGCGACACAATGGGGAGCAGCTATATCAGAATATGCGATGAGCGGTGACATCAACCTGTTACCAATTCCGATCACGCCAATCAGGAAATTCCCGTTTCATCGACTACGCACTGTTGGCATTGAAGTCGCTGCGTTCTGGTATGGCTTTCTTGATCGGATCGGCGTTTAGGATTATGGCGTCACGGGAATGGGCCAGTCACCCTTGAAGGGCTGAACCAGGGCGCGTTCCACCATTTCCAGATGGTCCTGGCCATAAAACATATCGCCATCAACAAAATAGGTAGGTGACCCCAGAACAGCACGGTCTATGGCTTCCTGGGTGTTGGCCCGGTACAGGGCCTGGATTTCATCTGACATGGCGGCGTCCAGCAAAGGTGCCGGATCAATGCCAACATCTTTTGATATTGCGGCCAGGGTGTCGCGATCATCCAGGTCAGCATCGTTAAGCCAGTGTTTTTCCAACATGGCGTGGGCCAGTTCATCAATATCATGCCCCTGTTCCAGGCCGGCAATCAGCATACCGTTGGACAAGGCAATGCCGTTATCATGATAAGTTGGCCTGAACCCCAGCACCGGGGCTTCGCGCAATTCTGACCAACGATCAACTTCACGCTTGAAATAATAAGCTTTGTGCGCCGCTGAGCGTCCGGCAAAATCGGCAAGGCCAATGGCCTCAAGAACAAGGCGAAGATCGTTGGGTTTATGGACGATCTTGACGCCTGCCGCCTTGGCAATATTCATCAGGCGTCGGGACCCGAGATAGGCAAAGGCAGAATGGGCGGAATAGAAATACTCGATATCTGGCATTCAGAATTCACTCTTTAATAAATCTATCGGTTCAAAAGATGGCCACAGCTTATTCAGCCTGCTCCGCCATCGTCAACAGCACATCATCATAGAGTTTCAATTCTTCAATCCCTCGCGGCGACAGGCCATAGATTCCCCGTGCCGTTCGTTGGAACCAGCTATAATGGTTATTCTGTAATATGGAGGCCGCGCGGGGAACATCTGTCGCCGCCTTGATCTCAGAAACTTTTGCCTCTCCCTGTGTTTGCAAAAAGGCAGCACAGCGCAAGGCATCCTGGCGATAGGATGTGATGATTTTGGTTTGTGTCACACCGCCGGTATTGGGATCGCCGGCCCGGGCGGAAAACTCCGCCATTAACTGCACAAGCTGGCGCTTGTTTTTACGGGGCGTATAAGGTGCGGGATCAAGCAATACCTCGGTCTGACGCCCCGGCTTGCGGTCCAGGGCAACCAAAATCAAGCCAAACCCCAACATGCGGCATAATTTCAAAATGTCCCGTTGCCGGGATCGCCAGTTTTTTCGTTTGGTGGGTGTATCAGGTGCGGAAATCGCCAGATAGACGCTATCCGAGACTTTGAGTCGATCTATACCCTGCAACACCAGCTCCAGGGAAAAAATCAGTTTTAGTTCGACGACAACGGGCGCTGCACCAGCCTTGCTGGCCACGACATCGCAATCCTTGACCTCTGCCTTGACCTCATAGCCCAGGCCTTCCAGAAGCGCTTTCACGGGAGCATATAAATCTGATTCACTGGCCACGTGTATTTCCCTCTACAAGGACAAAACCCCAAGCATCCAGCTTGATTAATAGCGACTAACAAATTCATAATAAACGCATATGAACCATATTCCTCGATATTTCCGATCCGGATTGTCGACAGTAAACCTGGATGCAATTGCGAATGCAGAAACTTGTTGACGATCTGAAAGCACTCGACGAACTCTTGGTGATCAAGCGGGAGGTTGATCCGTGCCATGAACTGGCCGCCGTGACCAAGGCCGTTCAGCAGTCTTCCAATAAAACCGTGTTGTTCGAAAATGTGCGTGGCAGCAAAATGCCGGTCGTCAGCAACATTTACAATTCCCGTCAGCGCCTGTGTCATTTCATCGGATCAGAACCTGATGGTTTCTGTGCCCGTTGGAACAACATTCACGACCGCACAAAATCTCAAGCAGGCCAGGAAACCACCATAATCGAGCGACCTGGCGATTTAGTTGATTGTCACATCAGCGACCTGCCCTTGATCACTTATCACGGCAAGGATGCGGCTCCCTATTTCACCTCGGCCATTTTTCTGGCGCGGCACCCTGACACTGGCGTCGAGAACCTGTCTTTTCACCGTAGTATGTACGTCAGTGATGACGAACTACGCATCCGCCTGGGCGCTAGCCATGACCTGTACCGGTATCAAAAGGCGGCAGAAGGAAAAGGCGAAGCTTTGGACGCCGTCATGCTTGTCGGTGTTGAGCCTTCCCTGTTTCTGGCAGGTGGTGCCTCCCTGCCTGGCGACTGGAGTGAGATGGCCTTTGCCAGCGCCATGAATGATGCGCCCATACCTTCCTACAAAGCCAAAGCCAGCGATCTGATGATCCCGGCCTCAACCCAAATTGTCATTGAAGGGCGCATATTACCTGATGTCCGCCGCCCGGAGGGGCCCTTTGGCGAGGTCATGGGATACTATGTTGAAGTCGGCGACAATCATGTTTTTGAAGTCCTGCATGTTTACACTCAACCGTCACCGGTTTTTCACAGTTTGCTATGTGGATCAAATGAAGACCTGAGTTTGCTGGAGGCCAGAACAGCGGCAAAAACCTGGACACATCTGAATAATGTCCTGCCCGGCATCATTGATGTGTCATGTGCCCCGTCCATGATGAACACCACAATCAAGATCAAACAACAATATGAAGGCCATGCCCGCCAGGTTCTGATGGCTGCATTTGGTGCGCATCTTGATTACAACAAGGTTTGCATTGTGGTGGACGAAGACGTCAATATCTTTGACCAGAACGACATCATGTGGGCCTTTGCGACACGTGGACGAGCAGATACCCGCACCATGGTCATCCCGGATGTACCCGGTTTTTATCGGGATGAGCAAAAAGATCATTGGGGACGTCTGGGACTGGATGCCACATGGCCTTTCCACCGGGCTGCTGAGTTTGAACGCAAAATGATTCCCGGCGAAGAAAGCATCGACCTTGCAGATTACACCTGATCTGCCGGGAGGAACCAATGCCTGAGGAAGCTTCTATTCGCATCGGCGTTGATGTCGGCGGAACCTTCACCGACTTTGCCCTAGCCCTGCCGCAAGGCATCAAAAGCCTCAAGTTACCCACAACGAACAACGCACCGGAACAGGCCATACTGGATGGCGTCAACCGCCTTCTGGGTGACAACAACATCAGTCCTGATCAGGTTACCGGCTTCATTCACGGCACCACCCTGGCCACCAACGCCATCATTTCCAGAACGGGTGCCCGCACGGCATTACTGACGACAGCAGGTTTCAGGGATGTCCTGGCCCAGGGCGATGAAAGCCGCTTCGATCAATATGATATTAACATCACAAAGCCCGAACCCCTGGTGCCGCGCTGGTGGCGATATGGCATACCGGAACGGCTTAGTGCTGAAGGCAATGTCCTTTTACCGCTGGACGAAGATGCCATTGGGGCCATTGCAGCCGACATGCGTAGCGAAAATATCGAAAGCGTTGCTATTTGCTTTTTGCATGCCCACACAAACCCCGATCACGAACAGCGCGCCCGCGACCACCTTCAGGTATTATTGCCCTCAGTTGCCATCAGCTTATCCAGCGATGTCAGTCCGGAAATCGGAGAATATAGCCGCTTCTCAACGACAGCGGCTAATGCCTATGTTCAGCCGGTCATGTCGGCCTATCTGGAACGTCTGCAATCAGGTCTAACAGACCAGGGCATCAAAGCCTCGATCTTTATGTTCTTGTCCAATGGCGGTTTGTGCGATCTGGATACGGCACGTCGTTTTCCCATTCGCCTCGTTGAATCTGGTCCCGCTGGCGGTGCTGTATTTGCTGGCAATTTGGCCCGTGAGCTGGGCGAAGAGGAAATTCTGGCCTTTGACATGGGTGGTACCACAGCCAAGGTTTGCCTGATTGATCATGGTGTGCCTGGCCGCAGTGATTCCTTCGAAATGGCGCGCGAACATATGCACCGTCAAGGCAGCGGCCTGCCCGCCCGCATACCGGTCATCGACCTGGTGGAGATCGGGGCGGGTGGAGGCTCGATTGCCCAGGTAGATAGTTTGAAGCGCCTGCATGTGGGGCCGACAAGTGCCGGTGCTACACCCGGTCCCGCCTGTTACAGTCGGGGTGGAGAGGCCGCAACCGTAACAGACGCCAATTTGTTGCTGGGACGCCTGGCGGCCAATGACTTTACCGGGTCGGGCATCAATATATCTGTTGATCGGGCGCGCGACGTTATTGCAGAACAAGTCGGCAAAGCGCTGGCCCTGACGGATAGTGCCGGGGCGGCGGCCATTAGCGAAGTTGTCGAAGAACAAATGGCGGGTGCTGCCCGTGAACATGCCCGCGAAAAAGGCATAGATTTGCGACGCCGCAGCATGGTGGCCTTTGGTGGCGCAGCGCCTTTACACGCGGTCAACGTGGCCGCCAAACTCGGCATCAACCGCGTGATCATTCCACAAGCAGCAGGAATCGGATCGGCCATCGGCTTTTTGCAATCCAGTGCTGTCTTCGAAATTTCGCACAGTATCAGAGTGCTAATGTCCTGTTTTGATGCGAGCCTTTTCAACCAGCATTTTGCTGCAATTTCCAGGAATGTTTCTGCCGCTGTTGAAGCCGCCGCCCCTGGCATCCCGGTAGACGAGACACGAACCTTGTTCATGCACTACAAGGGCCAGGGGCATAGTCTCGCCGTCGAGATTCCGACCCGTGATTTAACCGATGATGACGCAGTGCTTTTACTTTCAGCCTTTGAAGAAAAATATATTTCTGTTTATCGCCGCCCGCTTGCAGGGATCGATGTGGAGTGTGTTGGCATCAGTTTACGCATGTCGTCCAACGAAGATCTTTTGCCGGTCCGGAATATTATCAACACTGGCCCAGCGGATGTGCCCGACACAACAGACCTGTTTGATCTTATGGAAAATGACTATGCGAACGTCCCAACAATGTCACGGTCGAAAATGGAGCCTGACACCATCTTTCAGGGGCCTGGACTGATCAAGGACGATGGCACGACAGTAGTCGTACCGCAGGGCTATATCGCGACCTGCTACGATACAGGCCACCTGGTGATTACGTTGCAGGGAGATCAAGCGTGACAAGTTCCCCACAAAATAATCCAAATGATGAAATTCGCTTCCAGGTTATCTGGAGCAATCTGATTTCCATCGTTGAAGAACAAGCCCGCATGTTGATGCGCACAGCCTTCAGTCCGGTGGTTCGGGATTCAGGAGATTTGTCGGCAGCCCTGTTTGATCGCCAGGGTCGCATGCTGGCCCAGGCCCAGACCGGCACGCCCGGTCATGTAAATTCCACCGCTGCTGCTGTGCCCTTGATGCTGGAAGAAATTCCCCTGGATCAACTGGATGAGGGCGATCACCTGATTACCAATGACCCCTGGCTGGCATCCGGGCATCTACACGACATCACGATTTCATCGCCTGTATTCCGGGCCGGGCAGCTGATCGGCTTTTTTGCCTGCACTTGCCACCAGCTGGACATTGGCGGTCGTGGACAGGGACCAGATGCAGCCTCGGTTTTTGAAGAAGGCCTCGCGATCCCGGTCCTGAAGCTGGTAAAAAAAGGTGAGGTCAACGCAGACCTCATGAAAATGATCCGCGCCAATGTGCGCACGCCAGGTGAAGTTGAGGCAGATATTTTATCTTACGTAGCTGCCAATGAAGTCAGCGCACAAACGCTGTGTGATGCTCTGGATAAGCTGGACCTGGACGGACTTGAAAGTATCGGTGATCAGATCATCAATCGGTCACGCACTTCGATGATTGACGAAATCCGCAAGCTGCCCAGAGGCAAGGCAACAAATTCAATAACCCTGGACAGTTTCGGCACACCCGTCGAAATTATCTGCACGCTGGAGGTCGGTGATGACGGTCTGGTGCTTGATTTCGAAGGCTCCAGCCAGGCCAGCACACGGGGTGTGAACCTGGTCTATAATTACACCAATGCTTATGCCAGCTTTGGCGTGCGCTGCATTGTCGGGCCCGACATCCCGAACAACACGGGTTCCTTGTCGGCGATCAAGGTCAAAGCCCCGATAGGTTCCATCCTGAATGTGGAACGCCCGTGGCCCGTTTGCGCCCGCCATATCATCGGACAATTTTTGCCAGAGGTAGTCATGGGCTGCCTGGCCAAAATCGCCCCGGATCGTGTGCCTGCCGAAGGGGCCGCTTGCCTGTGGGGCATTCAATTGCGCGGTGGCCCTGAAATTGATGGAAATTTCGACCGAGACGAAGCCTGGGGTTCAGGCCGGTACGAGACATTGTTTTTCAACGCAGGCGGCACAGGGGCGAGGCCACGCCAGGATGGGCTTTCGGCAACAGCCTTCCCAAGTGGGGTCAAAGCCATGCCCATTGAAGTCGTCGAAAGCAACGCACCCATCGTGGTCTGGCGAAAGGAATTGCGACCTAACTCAGCCGGTGAAGGCCGGTACCGCGGTGGCTTCGGTCAGGATATCGAAGTTGCTACAATTGACGGCCGACCTTGCGGCCTGTTCGCCATGTTCGACCGCACCACCGTCCAGGCCAGAGGTCGGGAAGGTGGGGAAAGTGGCTCATTCGGCAAACTGGGTCTGACTTCGGGCCAGGACCTTGAACCCAAGGGTTTGCAGATTATCGGTCCGAACGAACGCATGTATTTTGAACTGCCTGGCGGTGGCGGTTTTGGTCCAGCCACTGATCGTGACCCTGGCCTGGTAGGCGATGATCAACGGGCGGGACTGTATTCAGTCAATCCCGACGCAGACGACGACTAAATCCAGTAAACTGAAACAGCTAGTTTTATGCCGCCAGCAAGTCTTTCACGATGGCATCCCATTCTTCTGCCCGTTCTGACGTGCAAGCGGGTTTCCCGGCCCGACCATACCAATAGCCGGCATTGCCAATATCACCCTCAACACGATGCAGGTAGGCGTGAACCCAGCTCCCCGCAGCGCTTTTGTCAGACTGGGCCAGATTGTGCGCCGTATCCCAGTCGCCTTTGGCATCATGCCACATGGCTTGCAGAACAGATGACAGCCCGTTGGGTGGTTGGGCTTGTGTCATCGAAGCCTTGAAAGATTGAATGTTCATTGCGCCTTCGATTAGCCTTGTTCCAGGTCGAGATTAAGGTAAACAATCACATTATTTCTGTCGACCTTCATTCGGTTTTCGCTGGATACCATGTCAGTACTGTCAGACCAGTCGGCGGACTGGGCTCGGGACTATATGAGGCCATGGAGTTGCCGGTACGAACGATCATCCTGAACAACGGTATGTGGGGTACTGTCGATTGCATTCACCCCACCCACTTCTATAATCGTTCAGACAAGGTCGCCGATGTAGGTGCAATCAAGGCTTTTGTATCCTGCTCCTTTTGCCAAAGGTCCAGCAATGTTCAAGCTTCAGCGGTATTTTTCCATTGCCAGCGCCATTGCCATTCTGACGGTGACAGTCGCTCTGGCGTTCCTCTATCGGCAACACGCTGTGGCCAACCTTACCCGCCTGATTGAAACCCAAAATGTTGTCCTGGCCCAATCCTTTGCCAACAACATCTGGCACACATACACCGACTATGTAAAAGAGGCCTCGGACCTCGACGGCGAAGCCTTGCGTCGTAGGCCCGAGACCGAAGAAATCAATCTCGCCTTGCATGAACTGGTGCATGGGTTACCGGTTCTCAAGGTTAAAATGTACAGCCTGGAAGGCAATACGGTCTATTCGTCTGAATTCTCCCAGATCGGTGAGAGCAAAAAAGGCAACGCCGGTTTCGAGGCCACGGTGCGGACCGGCATCCCGTCGACCAAAAGCTCGTTTCGGGAACGTTTCTTTTCCTTTGATGGCGGCGTCACCAACAGGCATTTGATTGAAAGTTATCTACCCATTCAGGGTATGGGCGGAGCCGTGCAAGGTGTGTTTGAACTCTATTCCGATGTCACACCCCAGATCGATACCATTCGCGACAACACGGTGATCGTCGCCAGTTATTTGTTGGGCAGCCTCGGTCTCTTATACGCCTTCCTGTTTCTGGTTGTTCGCCACGCGGCCATGATCATGCGTGCCCAATATGTCGAACTGGAGCACGAGATATCAGAGCGCAAGATCGCGGAGCAAAAATACAAGGATGCCCGTGACGACGCCGAACAGGCCAACCACGCGAAATCAGATTTTCTGGCGGCCATGAGTCACGAAATCCGCACCCCTATGACCGGTATTATCGGCCTGTCGGAATTGCTTGAAGATAGTGGCCTTGTCGGCAAACAACAGGACTGGGCCTCCAGCATCCACAGGTCCGGGCAGACTCTGCTTTCGATCCTCAACGAAATTCTGGATCAGTCAAAACTGGACGCCGGCATGTTTGAAATTGATCCCGTGAATTTCAGGCTGGCGACCCTGATTAACGACACAACACAGCTGTTTCGCCACCGAATCGAGCAGAAAGGTTTGACTCTGGAAGTCGAGATGGCAGATGACCTGCCAGAATATCTGTTTGCCGACAGTCTGCGCATCGGTCAGGTTTTATCGAATCTATTGAGCAATGCCCTGAAATTCACCAGCGAAGGCGGCATCGTTGTCCGAATTGGCCACCAACCGGTCGTTGGCGGCGACTTTGTATTGCGGGTGTCCGTCAGCGACAGCGGAGCGGGACTGCTGGAAAATCAGAAAGAGAAGCTGTTTTCCGCTTTCGTTCAGGCTGACAGTTCCACTTCCCGGGTTTATGGCGGCACCGGGCTGGGCCTGTCCATATCACGTCAATTGGTAGAAATGATGGGCGGTCGAATCGGTGTCGACAGTGTGCCAAAAGAGGGCAGCATGTTCTGGTTTACCGTGAATTGCCGACTGGCCGTACCGGAGGCAAGCGATGCCATCAACAAGGCGTCGGGAAACATGCATGGTGACAACAACGGCGCAATAATTCGGAGTGGCAGTTGGAAGGCCACGCGCCCCCTGCGACTGTTGGTTGCGGAGGACAATGAGATAAATCAAGAATTGATCCGGGCGATGTTTGAACGATTAGAACACCTGGTATCAACGACACCGAACGGCAGGCGGGCCGCCGATTTGGCAGCAGTGGAAGATTTCGACATCGTGGTCATGGATATTCGCATGCCGGTTATGAATGGCATGGAAGCAACGAAGATTATCCGCGCCCTGCCCGGCGAACGCGGAAAAGTTCCCGTTGTTGCCCTGACCGCGGATATTTCAGTTGGCAAGACCAGTGAATTTCAGGCAGCTGGGATAAACGGCATTTGTAAAAAGCCCATTGAACTGGCTGACCTGTTGCAAACCATCAACCGGCTATTGGGTGAAGAGGTTCACCAAATGACAGAGGATGCGCCGCGGGCTCCCTCAACCGAAACGGTGCAGCCGTCATCAGACCAGACGGCTGAGACTGCTGCGCCTTCGGATACACAGTCAGAAGGCAGGGCGCAGGATAAAACCGTGTCCCCTGCAACACAGGTCGAGACTTTTACTTCAGTGTTATTTCAGGCCTCAAACCTGCTCGCGTCAGCACAGGAAACCGAAAATTCACCACCGATCATACAGGGCGTGGACGCAAGTCTCTATACAGAACTGGTGGCCCGATACGAAGTTCAACTGGCACAGCAATGCGATGACCTGGAGACCGTCTTCAGGGCGTTTCAGGCCCAACCCGACGACACAGAACCAAGCCAGTCTACCGCCATGATCCTGCATTCACTGGCCGGCAGTGGCGGCAATTACGGTTATCCCCTGGTTAGCACCACTGCCCGCGCAGCCGAAGATCTACTGAAGAACAATCCTGTTCCAGATGCCGCCGTGTTCGATAACCTCGGCAATCACATAGATGCCCTCAGGTGGATTTCCAGCCACAGCCTCTCCGGTCCCGGCGGCCGCGCCGGTGAAGCTATATTACAGGGATTGAAGAAATCTG
>Ga0233428_1001993_pt1 | contig 20448 bp, 28 predicted proteins | sample SI_118_April2016_4_FD_179890 | JGI IMG/M metagenome (GOLD analysis project Ga0233428, IMG submission 179890) | Seawater microbial communities from Saanich Inlet, British Columbia, Canada - SI_118_April2016_120_MG | ecosystem: Environmental > Aquatic > Marine > Inlet | place: Canada: British... | reverse complement strand
GGAGTACCTTTCTGGATTTGAACATTTCAAATATTTTCTTCTGTTGTTCTTGTATTGGATCAGATTCATTCAACTGTCTAGCAAGGGATGAGGATTTTTTTATTTTCTTGAAATCGTCATCCAAGTCATCAATCGCCACTATCTGTTTTTTGAATTGCTTTAATACCAACTTAGTAAAGTCATTCATCAAACTGTCCGCTTCTGTGAACATTTTGAAATCTTCTTTGGTCAGCTTGAACCCAACTCCATTTTCATTAACGCCCACTATTTTCTTTATGAATGCTAAACGCTCGGTGTTCTTCCTTTTGACTGTCTTAGCCAACTCCTCTTCTTCTTCATTAGATGTGTTTGATTTGATGGTTTTGATTGCTTTATCAACATCACTCTTTATAAATGCACTCATTGAGGTTATGAGTTTGGTGAGTGAATCTTTTGCTATTGCTGGATTAGTTGGAAGATTGTCAGTAAGATTCTGAGCAGATGAGAAACTCTCTATTTCACCTGCCAACTTTCTTCTCTCAGCATTAGCTTCCATGACCTTATCCGAAGTATTTTTCAATGCCTTTTCTAGCTTTAATATATCAGCGCCGAGCGCATCACTAGTTTCTATTATTTCTCTTATCACAGTACTGGTATCTCGTAGCCATGCTTTAGTATCTGAGCTTCCAAGCATATCCTTTGAAAGCCCTGTTGACTCACTCAGTCTAGTAATGGCATTAGAATAGTCTAAAAATGCAGTCCCTTCATGTATATTGTCACGCAAAACAGTTCCATGTATGTTTGCTTCTTCCTTTACGTGCAAGTTCGATATTAGTGTGTCTATGTCATTAGTGATTTGTCTAAGTTCTTCCACACTCTTTTCTTTGATTTTGTATTTGAAGATTAAATTCCTTCTACCCTTTCTTGTATACTGCTTAAAAGGCATCTCACCAGTTCGGGTGTACTCTTCACCTTTTTTAATGTCAAGCCCTACAACAGTATCTAGCTTATTAGACATCTTATCAGATAATGGAGTACCACCAGAAAAAAATCCACTGTTACTGAGCGGTTTTTTATCAAATTCATTTTTTTCTTCTACACGTTTCTTTATCTGTGATTTGGTAGAAGCTCTCAATTCATCAATTTTGTGCTGATTCTGCGCTTTGACAGCTCTTTCCATTTGTCTAGCCAACTCCTCATAGTCAGTGGCGTTAGAGTTTATCAGTCCTTTCAATCTGGTTCGAGCTTCTATCTCAAGATCAAGATTTGGGATCATTTTTCTAAGTGCATCATTAACACCAAGCCTCGCATCTTTATCACCCAATGTGAATTCTTTGTTTTGGTTTATCAAATACAAGGCATCTTTCAATACCTTGTTTCTGTTGCTTTCTTCAATGTGGGTGTCACGTATTCGCTTCTTTAGTGATCCCATAGTTCTGCCTATGGACTCCATCTTCTCATCCATCAATCCGGCTGCTAAACCCGACAATCCCATGATGGCTGCCAAACCTGCAAAAACACCTGTGACGTTGGTGCCTGTTATGCCCAATGTTGCCAATGACACACCCAAAGTTCCTGCTGCGCCTGCTGTTGTGAACAATGCACCAATGACAGCACCAAAAGATATAATAGATCCAATAACTAATAACGCTGCTGCCAAAGCAACCAATGTTGCCACGAATACACCAAACGCCAATGTCGCCGCTGAGATTGATCTGATCAGTGCTGAGTTATCAGCTATGAATTGAGTGACTGATTTCACTACTGATGTGAATCCATCCAAAACAAGCTGTATAACAGGGCTTAATGATAATCCAAGCTCTTGTGAAAATATCTCAACAGAGCCTCTTGATCTGTCAATTGAGCCTGATAATGTAAACTGTGCATCCTCCAATGCACCTGCTGATTTGGTGGCTTCCAGTTGTACCTCATTCATTATTGCATGTGCTTTTTGAGATTTATTCAACTTGGCTACTGTGGTCCCAATTGAGTCTGCATACTCCTTGTAAATGATTGATATATTTTTTGTTATACCAGCGGCATCAGCCAAGGTTGATAGTTCTTGTTTGAATCCCTCAAACGCATTTACAACTGCCTGATTCAAAGTCAACGCTGCTTGCTTATTCTCAATTGCAACAGCAGTCATATTCTTGACCGTTGCAATAGCCTCATCCAGATTCAACCCAATCCTCATAGCCAGCTTAGTGGCTCTCGCCGCCGCACTTAATGAAAGAATTCCATCCTTCACAAGTTTTAAGTTCTTAACTGAATTAGTGGCTTGTCTGCCAGAGACACCATTCACCCTAGCCTCTCTACCTAATGAATTTAAGGCTTTCTCTGCTTCCGAGGCTGAACGTGTCACTAACGCTAATGGAAGGGTTATACCAGCTATGACAGCCCCCAGAGTTAGTAATAACTGCCTAGTCCTAATTAGGTTTCTTTGCACAGGTCTAAACTTCTGCTCAAGTGGATTCTTGGTTGATGCTCTAATCTTCCTGACTTTGCTTAGTAGTCTTTCTGCCTCTACATCAGATAGCAAACCAGTTTCATCCCTTATTTTTTTGACTCTTGTCTCAATGCCTCTCAGATGGGATTCCTGCATCTTGAGTTGACGCAACCAGTTTTTTCCTCCACCTGCATTGATAGACTCATTTCTTCTGATGGCACTAATTAATGAAAGCTCAATTTTTTCTTTTTCAACCCTTCGCCTTACTGTATTTTCACGTCTGAACTCAACTTCATGTATGCTTTTGTGCATTCTAAGTTGGGTTCGTAAATCTCCCTTCATTTTTCTTAGTTGGGAATTCAATAATCTGGCACTTGACACAGCCTTGTCATTAAACCCCATTTCTTTCATATCACGGGTTAGATTTTGAACCCTCTTTGTAAGATTGAGTAAATCCTGTGTTCCTTTCTCACCCAGTAAATGAAAATTGTTTTTTGCCCGTTTTGTAATGTCAACAATTTTCTTCAATTCCCCATTTAATACAGGAATTGAACCACTAAATTTTTTGTCTTGAGTGTTGACCTTGATGTCTTTTAGGGTTTTATTGAACTTGGTAGTCAACGTATTGAGTTTGTTGAGTGCTACCTCAGAATGAGTTATGTCTGTTTTGACTTTGAATGTAGCTGGCATACTATGTCATCCCCGTTTTGTTTATCATAGACATGAACTCATCAGAAGTTGGTTCTGTGTAGCCCGATGGGGAGCCACTTAATTTGTCCATCTCTTTTGCATCATGCTCTGCCAATCTTTTCAGAGCGCAGAATTGAGCAATAGTCAGGTCGTTGTTGATAAAATCAACATCAAACCCTAGTGATAGAAGCCAACGGTATATTATTGCCCAAAAGCTGGTTGTTGGACAGTCTTTATCAGCTTTTTGAGGGTGGGGTTATTCAGTAAGAAATCAATATCATTTATTTCCTTAAACTTCCCAAAGATAAATTTCATTCTAGGAATGGATAGACCATCGATCATTTCAGCAGAGAAACCATCATCCTGAAACATTAACTTTAGAATGTCTGCTAAAAAATCAGGAGCAGTGGTCACAATGAATAATGCGTATTTCTCAATACGTTTCTTCACCATAGATGAATCTATATTAGCTATCTCAGATTCAATTTCATCCATAGAGTCTAATAGATCATCAAAATAATTTGGATTAGATATAGACAATGATTCCTTCGCAACTTCACCCATAGAGTTTATTTCATCAATACGAGTTTCTAGTGTGTCCCTCTTTTCTTCCCATTCTCTTTTAAGGGCTTTGGTCTCAGACTCAATCTCACTTTCAACTTTCTTAACACCTGCCACAATTATATCAGTCTTTGAAGACCACAGTATCTCTAATTCTCTAAAGAACCTAATCAACTTTAGTGGTTTTAACTGGCGTTGGGCAGACCCATCAGGTGTGGGGAATTCAATCATTACTTGTAATTTTGTCTCATCAAATACATTATTTTCCATTTTTCTCCTAATGACAATAAAGGTAGACCTTAATATGGTCTACCTTTATATCAAGACTGGAAACAACTAGATTAAGAGGTTTTTCTAAGAACGGTTAATCCATTGACTGAGGGATCATGTGGAGTTACACCACGAATCTGTAAAGTAAGACTTTGGGGCGTTTTGTCTTGGTGAGTTGAGGATGGTCCTGTTGAAACCTTTGCCTTGTTCACAATAACTTGCATGTCAAAGTCATCAACCATTTTACATAAGAATGTTACACGGAAATATCCCGTATTGCCAATGTTGACATCTTTCAAATCATGTTGAAATGCTTCACCACCACACAAACTGTTATTGAAGGTTCCGCCCATGACAAGAGCTAAAATCTCAGGACTTAACCCCGTCAACTGTAAATCAACAGTGATGCCATCTTGTGTATTAGAGATTTCCAATAACTGGTCATCACCTCTATGCTCAAACGATTCAACTGGCATAGACCAATTAGCTTGAGTCAATCCTTTTACTGAGGTCATAGTACCGATTGCATATGAATCTGATACGGTTGTGTCTGCCGTAATGGGAGTTATCTCTAAATCCCTTGCACCCATCATAAAGCCGCTTGCTGCTAAACCCATTTTCTTCTCCTTAATCAACCTTGATTACATAATATCTTAGGGCTACAGCCCTTGGCTTTGGTGCCATTTTTAGTTCGCCTGTCTCAACCTCAAGAGTCCTTTGAAACCTACAGGTCAATTTCGATCCTGTAATTGCATCACTGAATGATTTTCCATTCACTACATTTTGTACTGCTGATGCTATTGCTTCAAGCTCATCGTCCGTGTTCCTCATTGTGAATATAGTAACAGTTAAATTATTTATTTGAACTGAAATATCTTCCCCCTCTGAATCAATAGTCTCGTCTGTGACCATTATGAATGGGAAGTCTTCTAGCTTGTGGGGAAACTGTCGTTGATAAACTTTCAAACCACTAATGGCTTGAATTGCCACATCATTTCTCAACCCTGTTGCAATCAGTCTCGATGTAATTATCATGCGAAAAACCACTTCTTGGCCATTCTTCTCAATGCACCAATTTGTTGTAGGGATGGATTTGAATATGTGGCTTCCAGTTGTGCCTTCTTAATTGCATAGTCAACCCAAAACTCATCCATCAATCTTCTGTCCTGTACGTAGTATCCCAATATATAAGCGTTTCCAAAATCTGTTTCTATTTGGTATTTGTTCTGCACCCACCTATTGACATACTTACCATAAGGTTTTCCCTTAGAGTTTAATGGGACTCTTGATCCCACATTACCCTTGAATGTTATTGTGTCTCTTTTTATTGTCCCTTGTCCTACTTTGGCTGTCTTCCTCAACTTACCTGTTCTGTCGGTGTATGGATCTTTTGTGGAGCCTTTAGTGTTGGCGACTCTTAACAGTTTCTTGGAGAATTTATCAGCAGCATACTCAATAGATTTATAATGAATGTATCTTATAACCCAAGTGAATCCATCTATGTACTCATTCAGATTACTCTCAACTGATATTTTTAGGGCCATTATATTCACCCAAAACATAAACCATAGACCTGCGTTGATCTATCATTTGTAGTAAAGTATATACACCCTCAACTTCATTATGTCTGTTCTTCACCATAACCCTGTCAAGAATTTCTGGTCTTAGTGCCAGTGGATCAATATACTTATGTGAGATTGAGACATACCCTTTTGCTGTTACATCCATTCTATTCAGTGACTCACTGATTTTAACAGAAGAAGATGAAGGGCTGAAACCACCCTTGAACACACCTATCAAAACTGAATATAGGTTTGGTGACGCATCATCATTCCTGTCCACAGTGATAGAATGAGTTGGTGATAGAATTGACATTAGTAACCAAACACATCATTCTCTAATGAGCTTAACTCTATTTTGAGATGGCGTATATGATTATGGACGTCCCATTCACCTTCCTCATTCATAACCTCTTTGAATCTTTTCGTCAATTCTGGATTACCTGCTATCATGGTAAACACCTGCACCCTGGCGGCTTGGATTTGGGCTAGACTACCAACTATATAAGCCTCAAATGGATTTAGTGATTGGTCATTTAGCAAAGATGTATAATCATCATCATCCAATATTTTGTGATTGTTTAATGAATCCTTTGGGTCTTGCATTAGTGATCTGAGTTTATGTAGGTTGTGGACGATAAGCATTAAGACACTACCTCTATCTCATCACCGTAAATGTCGTATTTCTTTGATTTATCCACTTTTGCCACCGCTAGGTAAGGTCCAGGTGTAGAACCCATTGTAGATAGCTTCTTTTCCAAAACCTCTATCCTAGATGATAAGAATTTCTCTAGGTTTTTCAGGTGTGCTTGTCTTGCCTCATACTCTGCTTTGACATTGGAGTCACCAGTTCGGGTGGTTGGTATAAGAATCACATTCATTGAAACAGTTATTAGTAACTGTTCCATAGCTTTCAAGGCTACTAATTGTCTATTTATCTCAACATTCTCAGTGATTGAACCTTCAGATGTGAACCCATAGTAATTAAGGCTGATTTCTATTGCAGTGGTCAACAGAGAGGTGTAGTTTGGACTTGCATTGGTAGGATCAATTAGTTTCTTTGAACCAGAGCTGTACATCTGGACTATAGTTGAGATGGTAGGCATTATTTAGCTGAACTTCTTCTAACTTTGGCTTTGGGAAGTTCTATCAAATTGTGCTTAATGAAGCAAGTATTCCATATTGGCGTATCTTCTTTTGAGATTACACCCAAAACATACTTAGCCTCATCTTCTGATGCGTTATTAGAGTTGATCTCTTCTAGTACATTTCTTGCCAATGCACGTTCAACAGATGTTCCTGCCTCTTCACATGAACTTATCACGTTAGTAAAGAAGAAATACTCATCTGTGTTTCCAATTCTCATAGTCCAAGTAGCATCTTTTTTCTTTGTCTTAAAAAACCTCATCTGAATCTCCATAATGTTAAAAATGGGTGGCAGTCTGAAAAGACTGCCACCCATTTAGCCTGTCAAATCTCTACTTTACAAGATCAAGATAAGACGGAAAGGCTGTGAAGGCAGAACCACCATCAAGGAGTACCTTAGCTTGTTGATCTTCATTCTGAAAACCAGTTGCAAGTCTAATGTAGTATTCCCATTGATTGGTGCGTGCGTGTCGTTCATTCTCAACAGTCATTCCCTCAAGGGTTAGCTGTGATAAAGCCCTACTGGTATCAACCCATAGTTGTTTATCATTAGCAATTTGATCTGATGGAACAAGAGTAGCCGTGTCCATATCTTCACCATTGATGTCCTTGTACCGGAACAATGGATCTGCTACGTTAGGGCTAGGCTTGAAATCCGAATCATCTTTGACCCTAATACATTCAGCTTCATTAGCCAAAATAGCATTAGGTCGATACATGGTTTGCATATATCGAGTTGATAGTCTGATGATATCCTTATGCTTGATCTTATTGGTGGTATTATATACCCCCATTACACCAGCAGGATAACCACTATTAGGAAGGTCACCATTGAGTAAGGTTAGAATAGCAAGATCAGATAATTGATTACCCAGTCTCCATCCAATCTGCTCAAGAGTTCTTTCCAAAATAGGATACCGAACATACTTAATGACATCTGCATTGATTGGAACTCGAATACCACGTCGATAAATCTTGATGGTACGTTCCGAAAAGTCAATCGTGACTTCTGGCAAGTTCTCCGCTTCACCAATGTCTTCCATCAGAAGCTCATCACCTGAGTATAAAACCTCTGGTAATTTTGCTTCTGGTAGGTCAACTGCAATGTTGCGTCCGCCAGTAAGTAATCCAAACCTTGGAGCTTGAATCATAGCCCTAAATACAACGTCCCTGATGACTTCGGGAATTAAGAACCTACGAGAGTCCCCAATAGAAGTATCAAGAAAGAAGGACAGGGTATGTTTTTTCTTGTCAAAGCCAAGCTTCTTAAGTAGAATATCAAAGGTATACTGGTCACCATTACTGGTCACATGTTGGAACTCTTTGAAATACTCATCCACTCCCCAGTCAATTCCTTGACGTCTCTTTGATGCAATTTCAATACCCATATGCTCAAAAGAAAGTACATCATGTCCATACACAGTACCAGAATTATCAATTTTGAGATTAGGAGCTAAAAGATCCTTGTTCTTCAAAACAAAATTTTCACTTTCTTTGCTGTTGTAGTCAACACCAACCATTTGAGACACCATTTCACCAGTATCTTCTTGCTTGACATCGCCCATTACAGCGGCACCATAATTACGTCTTGTAACTAAACCATCTGCTTTATTATTGATGGGATCAAGCCCTCCAACAATCAGGTTTTCTAGTTTTTTGCCCATCTTACACACCCCTTCCAAATACTAGCACATCAAGCGTAGCCGCTGATGCTGCATTTGACATCGCAATTCCAAATTTGGAACCATCGGGATACCCAAAACCGCCAGTCAAGGTAGCCGCACTTACAGCCATAGACTGTGCAGCATCCGTGGTTGATTCGGTCAACGTAATTGCATTATCCAATGCTCCCCGTTTTCCACTCACCGTCACCACATTAGTAGTTGCAGAAGCAAAAAGCCCTAGAGCCTTGAACCCTGAATCTGCATTCAAAGCTACTGCCATTGCCGTAGCTGCTGCATTAACGGTCTCAGTAGTCACTACAAGAAGTATTGAAAAACCTCCAATAGTGATTGTGTGAGTTCCGCCTGTAGCGGTTGTGGTAAACGTTATGGTTCCACCTGCATCCGCAAATACTGGTAGAAACGTGTATACTTTTCCATCCGAGGGCTTCAACATAACTGGCGCACCACCCTTGATGATTTCACCAGCAACCTTATTTTGACGATAGGAGGCCATAGGCTCGATGGTCGTCTCATTAGGTTGTTGGAGTAACCCCGTAGTAGGAACTCCCACCAAACCAGCGATCTTATCAGAAAAGTCAACTGGTTGCATGGCTGAGCCAGTGCCTAGTTCCAATTCCACAAAATCATTACGGCTTGGAGTAAAGCCCGACTTGACTACAATACCCTCACCAGAAGGATATTTGTATTGTTTTTGACCACCCATCATTACTCCTTTGCAATAGGTTTCAAATTGATTGTATCACCACTGCTGTTCAACGTCAACATAGACCCTGTACCATTAGAGGTGCGACCAACAGACAGTTGGCCGTTAGGTAATTCACCAACTTTGGACTTTGCCATAGTTAGATATAATTTTAATTGTGCAATATCAGTCGTATCATTGATGATATTCATTTCTTCATCCGACTTCATATTAGCTTTTATGAATGTGTCCTTAACATCTTGCTTCAATTCACTGATGAATTGTTTTCCAAGTTTAATCATTTTACTTGCTTCTGTAAAATCATTCACTAAACTTAGTATGATTTGACTATTCTCTTCAAACACTCGAATTTTCTCATCTGCGAGTTCCAGCTTTGATTTGCTCTCTTTAAGCTCAAGAGATACAGTTGATAACTCGTCAGTGGACTTGTCGAGTTGCTTTTTGAACTCAAACACGCTATCATTGGATGCTTGTGTGCTTTGGTCTTTTGCAAAAGGGTCAGCACCCAACCAAACTAAGCTAAATTCTTTGATCTCCAATATATCAGTGACAACAAATCTAACCAGCTCTCCATCCACTTCTGTTCCAAGTAACCAGTAGAAGTCCCAAGGGTCTTCAAATTCGTGTGAAGGAACAGACTCAAAATTTATCCCTACTGAACCTGAATCAATAAGTCCTTTGGCGACTTTCTTCTTTTCAGTTGCACCAAATTCCTCATCTATAATAAGTTCTGCATTCACACCACTGGGGATAAAATCTTTATCATCCTCATTACCACGTGCTTCATCAAAACTTGCAACTCCCACTGTGCCAATAATTGAATCAATAGTGTGGGTGTGGTCTTTCATCAGCTTCGTATGGGAGAATAAATCAATATGCTTTTCAAGGCTTACTTCTGTAAAGTCATAAACCTCTTGAACGGTGGTGTTAGACAGCATCCGAAAAACAGGACGCTTGGTTTCTGCGTCTCCATCTTCATTGTGTGCGTCTGCTTCAACCTCAGATTTTTTACTTATGGCTATACCACATTGAAGACTACTGGCTTTCAACACAATGAACTGCTTCAAGGAAGTGTTGTCCGTGTATGCCTTCTTTATGCCAAACTTCTCAATGTATTCTTGAGCTTGCTTTTTTGTGACTTTCTTCCTTGTTTTCATTTTTTATATCCTCCAAGATACTAACATCAACAATCAATTCAAATCTGGTTTTCCCTGGCTCAATCTGTGGCTGTGATATATTCATTTCCTCAATAAGTTTCTTTGACTGTTCTTTTGAAACAAATTTACGTTTTCTCTTCATATCTAACTCCAAACCCATCTACGTTTTTCTTTACTGAACTCAAAAGAAACATTATTTGAAGTGGTTTTGGCACTATCATTCCCAGATGAGTCAGAAGATTCATCTGGCACAATTGGACCTGCTGCTGCTGGTCTATCATACCCCATTTCTCTTGCAGCTTGTACCTGATCAATAATACCATTGTCTCTCTTCAAAATAGTAGTTTCGCACCTTATTCTTTCTGCTTCTGCATCAACTTTAGCAGTTAAAGATTTTGGTGGCTCATATACGATGCCAAGATTCTTAACCCTTATGGCTGAGAACCTTAGCTGCATCATTATCCCTGTTTTCATAACAGTGGAAACAATAGTCATATAATGCTCTAACATATTAATGAATTTGTCATACACAACACCTGCATAAGTTTCGGTAGTTGAGTAGGTTCTTCCAAACATGGCAGGGTCTTGCTTAAATCCCGATATGATCTGCTCTTCCAAAACCTGCACTACCTGTTGAACACCTCTTGCATCACCAGCTACGGCATTATAATTCATCTCCATCAAGTCCCTGTATCCAAACACCATACCCTTGCTCATGTTGTCATTGAATCTTTTTGCCCAATCATCCGCATTAGTTTGTAGTCGTGTAGAGTAAGCCGATTCTGACTCACCAGGAGTCTTTGGAGGGGCATCTGCCATGACACTGACGAAGCCTAGTAATCCCAGCTTCTTTGTTATGTCATCTATGTTTTCCATTATATTATCTTGTGTCTGTAGTTTCTTCAAGATTGATATAAAAGGAGGCATCCCATAAGGACTTCCACCCACAGTTTCAAGAGGTACATACTTATAGGTTGGGTAGTCAAGTGACAATTCACCAGGAGTTTCTTTGGCTTTTGAGTTTCCAGGCTTGCCTAACTCCTTCATGGGGATCCATTGTATTGGATAATAACTCCCATCTTTTCTTGATTTGAATCTTATATCATCTATTGGAACTAAGACTGCTCTGTTGACTTTATTCTCTTCTTTGTTCAATACCCATTCAACAGAAGCAGCACCACCCCTGGCGATTTGTCCAATAACATCAAGACCAAGTCCCGCCCCACTTGATGGGTAAATCCTTTCCCAAAAATCATCAAACACTTCCCCAACCTGCATCGCCAATACTTCTTTCTGCTTATCGGAAGTATTGGGATAGAATTCAATATCAATTCTAGGGAGTAGGGTTGGTGTGAATTGTAAGTTTGCGACTGCCTGAGAAAAGTCGGAAAATGTCAAGCTGTAGTTCTCTAAGAACTCAAGCATTTTCATATCAAATGGAGGTAGGATATAGCTTGATGGCATTAACGCAGATGATGGAGTGGCAGGTAATAACTTATCAGTTGAAATCCGCTTATCTCTAGGTTTGGGTTTTTTCTGTATGAATTTCTTGTTTTTTACCATAATTATGATACGTGCATCACCAGACCACCACTGAATCTTTGCATAGTCCTACATTGTATAGCAAGACCATAACCTATCACTAGGTCATCAAGATAGCCGTCAGCCGCTTCCATTTGACCAGTCGTGTTGGTTATGTAAGTTTGGAATTGTTGAATAGCTTTGTTTGAAATTAGAGTTAGTGACCCGTCTTGTAATGCTTCTATCAGATCAGCTATCATTATTGGCTTGGTCCTGACATTCATAGGGAATCCTAAATCAGTCTGAGAAGACACATACTCATTCTTCCTTTGTATTTTGGGTCTTTGTTCCTTATACATATTCTGAATTGGGTATCCTTGGTCTCTTACACCTTTAACAGTAGCCAATCCAATACCAACATTCTCTATGCACAGATTAGCCAAATTGTACCATTCCCCAACCCTCACCACCAGAGTTGAAAATAAGTCTATGGAAATCTGACCCGAATACTCAAACACTGTCTTCATTGTGATGTCATCAAGTACGACTATTGTACTCTCATCGCCTGTTCCTGCCTTGCCCTTGGCTGTGTCCGCCCCCAATACATATTTGGAACTGGCATCAGGGTATTCAAATATAAGCATCTCATTAGATGCAAATTCTGAATTCCTCAAGACTTTTGGCTCACTCAGGGATGGACTTATCAAGTATGCTTCTTTCTGAACAGCCTCAATTCTTTTCATATAAGTGAGGAATGGATTTATTGGTAGATGTTCCACTGGGTTTTCTACCATGTCATCTTCCATGTTTCGCAGTGTAATCAGATCAAACACATTATCACCAGAGGTTAAGAACTCTCCATCTACTTCTTGGGCGCATCCTCTAGCCCCCAATGCTTCTCTTTGCTGGTCATACCATGCTTGATCCCTGTCGGGGTGCATTCTCCAATCCAGGAGTATTGGATTGAATCCATTCTTATTGGCTTTGGAATCTTGCCATACCTTATGATACCTATTACCAACTCCATTTGTAGTTGAAAATAAAATCATATCGCCCCCAACAGACAAGGTAGGAAATATGGCTTTCCATATCGCTTCCATGTGCTGAATGAATGCAGCCTCATCTATCATGGCTAATGACACACCTTCTGAACGCCCAGCATCCTCAGAGCTTGAAACAGATTCAATTCTGCTGCCATCACTCCATTCTATTTCTGTTTTTGTGCCATCATCACCCTTTTTTCCGTTGACAATCTTCTTCTTCATGTACTCTGGAAGGCTTCTATATATGAATTTTATCCTGCCCAAAAATCTTATGGCAGTTTTCTCTTTAATGGATATGATGAGTATGTTCTTGTAGCTTCTGAACAGGGCAAACCACAAAGCATAGACAGAAGCGCACCATGTTATACCCATCTGTCTAGGTTTCTTCATGACATTCAACCTACAGGTCCACCATGAGTACAACACAAACTCTTGGAACTTATACAAATCAAACTTCATTTTTCCACGCACAGGATCAAATATGTAGCAAAATTTTTTGGCAAAATAAATTGGATTATCCCGACACTTTACCCACTCATCAAGTTGTTCTGTACTTAGGAACTGTGTCACTATTTACCCTTGGCCTTCATTTCCATGAACTTGTGGTAATCCAGGTTTTGGTTTCCTGTTGATTTGTCAAGCCCACTTCCATCTTTCTTGTCTAGGTACTCTATGGCTTCTGTTGAGGTAAGAGGTCTGACTCCTTCTCCTAGCTGTTCAAACATGTCAAATATTGGATTGGTCTTAGGATTCTGAGTGCCAAACACTGTTCTTATTATATCCATCTTCCTGCCTAGAAATGAGTTCTTGGTGTTAAGTAGTGAGTCAAAAGAACGGATTAACATGAATCCCTCTTCTGTGGCAAATGATCCTTCATATGCAATTATTTCATCCCTGAGCTTCATCAACACAGGGTATAAATCTGCCATACTTCTTTCAACATCTGATGCAACGAGACCAAGTTGGGATGATGCGAATTCAGCTCTACCTGTTTGTGTCATGTTCAAGCTAACCTGCTTCTTCGCAAACACAACCATAGCTTTACATTGGTCTATAGTTATGCCTAGATGCTCGGCTAGTTTTACTTTATTCATCCTCTTTCTGGCATAGGTTCCACCAGACAAATACCACTCAACCACCTTTGATAGATTCTCAGTCATCACTTCATCTTTTGTCTCAACTACCATTTCAGTAGTCTCAACCACACTTTCACTTATCATATTTTTTATTTTTTCTAAATCCATAAGTATTCCTTTGGTCTAAAATTACAGACCAATGCAACAACCAAACGATATCATATTTGAGTTTCTGTCAAAAAACCACAGACAGACATTAAAGAGGTTGGCGTATAATTGGAATGTAAAGAAAGGGGGATCGAGTGGACCAGGAGTTGTGTACCACATCATAAACACTTACACATTTGAGGGAACTAAGTTTTACACCTGTAAGTACACATCTAAAAAGCTGAAACATTTCATGTTTAACTACGAAACCCCAATAAATGAGAGCCTAATACTGATGCTATCTAATGCGCTGAATGACATGATAAACTCGGGTCTGTCCAAAATCAGAGTCAAATTAGTGTGTCTTGACGACCACATGACAGCATGGTACAACACATTGATATATGACAATAGTGGGGTAACTAACAACAAACACCTAGTATATGATATAACAAGTAAAATTAGAATTCTTTTGGATAGAGGCGTACTAATAAGAATGCAGACATCAAAACCATCAACCATCAAATCTGTGGACATGGTATGGGGACACATAAACTTAATGAGAAGCAGGGGGATAACAATTATCCTCAATAAAGACCCAAACACTTTAGGGGATTTACATTCAATGATGAACAACGCTGGAACAATAGATGAAGAGGTAGTAGAATGGGGAAGAAATCAAGGAGTGTGACCAGATGGAATCCAAACAGACTTATAGTTGGTGGGATTCCAACTAATTATTGTAGGGAACTATTCAAGTCAATTTCTCCTTCTATAAATGAGCACCTGTGCAAGAATACCCTAATAAAATACCTTGGGCTGTCATACATAGATTGGTGCTTAATTCCTTGGATTTCAATCATAAGACAGCACGACCCTAAAATATACAGTGAAGTCTATAAGATGAAAGCCATACTTACAGAACATAGTGTATGGAGATGGTGCTCAAAAGATTTTGAAGAAATGTCCAAAAACTCTAAATTCAGTATAGAGCAACCTGACCTAATAGAATTCATAAGGGAGAATTGCAGAAGATGAAGATACAAATGAAGTACCTTTTTCGATTGAAGAAGGGTCCAAATCACTATTTCTATGACATTAGGTCTGGGAATGATGTGTGGTTTGCAGTGGTGGTACTACAGGTTGGTTCTAAAAGGGCAAGGTGTTATCTCACATTCCATGAATTTCAGAGAGACACAGGAGCAAGATTGGTGGATATAGATGAGATAGGAGTAATTTAATGAATGAATATCAAACAGTAGTCAACATGGTTAATACCTCTTCCAAGAATGGGAAGATCGCAATAGCCAGATTAGATGAGCTTGAACGTATATTACAAAACTGGATGAACACCACAAACTCAAAAATATCCAACATCAGCATGGAAACAAGGACTCTGGCTGGTAGAATGGATGCGGAGAAAGACCCAACTATGCCTATACCTACAAAAGAGCTGCTAGATGAATTGTTCAAATGCGCTGTAAAAGACTTGCCAAAGAAGAAAGCAGATATGATTGAGTTCTTAAGTGAATTCACATTTGCATTCTTTAATGAGATGATGCGAGAGAAGACCACAGATGATTTTGAAGTGTTGATTGGTGAAGAATATATATTCAATGTATCTGAATCACTCAATGATCCAACAGTGAGTGTGCAAGGTATAGTCATCGAATCTGATGGTGTGTCATACATCATAAGAAGAACAAGTGATGGAGAGGAAAGATACATATGGGCAAGATTTCTCAGATCAGTGGAAAAACCAAAGCCAACCAAAGTCAGGAGAACCAGAAGGAAAATGGCATCCAAGAAAAATCCTTAACTAAAGAACTGATGAGGATGATAAGAGAAAAACACCCAACTAAAATTCTCTTGACATATGAAAACTCTCCAGACTATGACTGCGTAGACATAGTCTGGAGAAAGAAATAGTCCTTGCAACTCCAACGTTGGTGGGTTATAATAAGCACATAAACAAAGGAGAGCAACAATGACTGTATACATCAGTTCGGTTAGGAAACCAAAATTATTCGCCAATTCCAGAATGGAGTTAAGAAGATTTGCAATAAGACTCAAGCTAGAAGACTCAACTATTATAGAGGATTTTAACTTCTTTCACATACCACTATCTATAGAGGAAGCTAAACAGTCCATTAGATATGGGGCTAAACTTGTCCACTGGAAAACTCTATTATCTGCAATCTGTACGATGAAATCCATCATTGCACCTGAAAGGGTTGGTGGACCACTGAGGCAATGGAGCGGTTTCTTCGAGTATGATAATTCTGTCAGAACGAGAGGCAGAAAATGAAGAATAAGATGGCATCTTACCACGATGATAAATACCCTGACCCTAACTCATGTAGTATAATTGAGGAAGAGGCAAGGGGCATCGAATTTGAAATGGAGATAGATGAACTGGGTGAAAGAGTTGTCAGGCTGGAAAAGACAGTCACTGACTTAGTTAGATTCATTTCCAGGAACCTGAAATACACCCCTAAATCTTGATGTCTTCTCTAAAAGGCATCCTAATACAAAACCACAGAAATCATTACAATAAACGCTAATAATGCTTGCTATTGTGTGGTTGGGGCGTTATAATAGCTTTTTTTACAGAAAAGGGAGAATATATGCAGTATTTGACGTGTACTCAAGCCTCAGGTATGTTTGAAATCCCTGGGTACAAGATCAGAAGATATGTTAGTTATGGATTCTTAAAGCCAGTTTCACGTAAAACCAGGACGATGGTATTTAATGAAGTGGAGTTGAGGTATTTATATATATTCAAAAAACTGGAAGAACACTTCACAATACAAAAGATCAGAATGGAATATGTGAATAAGATAAGAGGAATGATAAAACCAGATATTGAGTTTATGAACAACAATAACATATTGATCCTAGATAATAATATACTAGTTTTTTCAGGTGACATGGTTTGTGATGAAGGGTTTAACTACATAAAAATTGAAATTCCAACTGATTTTGGACAAAAGGTGGAGGAGAACATGGGTTATAATAGAAGAAGAACAGAAAAACAGAAGATAGAGATGATAATGAACTGTGTTCCAAAGACCAGTTTTATCTCCACAAGTCAGATATCCAATAGATTACCAATGTGTCAAGAAACAATAAGAAGACAGCTTGGTAAGCTACAGGAGGAAAATATCGTTGAACTGAAAGTAGAGAAGACAATTTTATATTGGAGGAAACTATGAGTAGAAACATGGATGAATTGAAGAAGGGTAGAACTTGTGCAGTTAATCAAATACTAAATACAAAAAACTTGCTCAAACAACTTGAGTATGAGTTGAAATGGTATGAGAATAAATAAGTAAACTACAGGAGGAAAACAATGTATGACAAAGATGATATGAAGGAAGTATTTGGTGGAGTAGATAAACTATCAAAAGATATTCTACAATCCATGCAAAGCATGACAGACAAAGAGGTCAAGTTTCTTGTTCAAACATATTATATAATACAGGAGACTAGAATTCAAGTCAGCAATAGATACCAAGCTCTATTGAAGGAACAGATGCCAAATCAATTCTGGACTTGGGCTTTTAATGAGTTTGAGAAATTTGAGAACCAGATCAAGAAAGCTTTGAAGAAGTGGGTTGAACAACAACCCATATGGACAGAATGGGCTGTTAATGTTAAAGGACTTGGTCCAATCATAATCGCTGGAATGGTAGCCTATGTAGACATAAACAAGATCAACAGCGCAGGACAACTTATATCATATGCTGGTTTAGTTCCTGGACAAGAACGAAAAAGGAATGAAAAGATAAAATGGAATCCTGATGTCAAAAAATTGTGCTTCAATATAGGAGAGGTATTTGTCAAGAGCAGTAACAGCTTTTACCAAGACATCTATAGACGTAGAAAAGAATATGAGATTGGGAAAAATAACAACTTTGATTATAAAGATCAGGCAAAGGGAATACTAAGGAAAAAGACATTCAAAGACACAAACTGTCCAACCTACAAAGCCTATGCCTCTGGTAAACTTTCTGATGGACATATACACATGAGGGCGAAAAGGTATGCAACAAAAATGTTTTTGAGTCATTTCTTTGAAGTTTACTATACCTTGTCACATGGGAAGCCACCACCAATGCCATATGTTATTGACATTTTAGGACATAAGGATTATGTGGCTCCACCTGAATGGATTAAGGCAGAAGATAATCCTCGTTCTCAACCTGGGTGCAGAAATGAATATAGTAGGGGAATGATTGTGTAGTCATGATACAACAATACTCACTAAAGCTAACGAACTAAGGAGTCATATAATATCCAACATTAAGAAGTGAACCACTGTCAAATATGGTAACCACAATACTTAATTGAGTCATCACAATGAATGACAACCATCTTAATAGAATGAACCATTATACGCATGATAACCACCTTCCATTGAGTTATGGAGGTATCACTGAATTGAAACATCATCGTGATGATAACCATACTGGGCAATAGAACCAGCGTATATGATAATTAAATTATTTAATGAGAGAAGGAGACAAAATGGATGAGAGAAGAAAATCTGAGAGAAGAGAAATGGATGATGCATCATCCATGATATGTCCTGGAAAAACAGTCAATTATTCAGAATTAGTATTTTGGGTACTTCTGTCTTTTGGGATTGGTATGCTTTTGGGATTGATATGCTAAGTATGAATGAAATAAGGCTGTTGTCAAGAGTTCTCGGCAAAATTGAAAACGTGACTAATTCAAAATCTGTCAAGGATGTACTCAGAGAAGTATATGGGACAGAGGTTTTTGAGTTGGCACGTAGTCTGAATGAAGTATCCAAACATAGTATGTGTGATTAACCATTTTCTATTAAGAATAACCACAACAGAAAATTGAACCAAATCATGTAATGATGCCCATATAGTGAACCACTAGACACATGATAACCAAAAATTAAGTGATTCATAGAAAGAATGATAACCACCTATTCAATGCTTTCATATGGAAGACAAATTTGTATGTGATGTAAAGGGAGACTGAAATGAAAGTGTATCAGTTGATTAAAGAACTACAGAAGATGGAACCAGAATCAGAAGTGGTGGTGATGCAGACCAAACGCAAAATCAGTCATGACAAAATTTCAGTGACTCAAAAGTATGTGACTCTTAAAAAACACATGATTAGTTTGATGTCGGTTATTAAAGGTAAGTGTAAGATTGGAATTGGAGAAGATTTTGAAGATGTGAAGCATGGAGTTAGAAGATTTTACCGCTAAACAGAGGAAGGAGTATGAAATGGGTGGATTAAAAGCTGGTGATAAGGTGATGGTTGGGAACCATATAACAAACTGTAACGAGGCTTGGTATTTTGTGGAACAAAATGATAAGATAGTGACAATGGAGAGAGGTAAAGGTAAAGGTAGAGAGGTTTTAGAGTTCAAGCATGTTGAATATGGTCATTATCAAAATCTCAAAATTGAAAAGGTGTCGATGAATCGAGAACTGATAATAAAAAAGAATGAGGAAGAGGATTCAACGATGAATGAAAAATTACCACCAATTCCAAAAACTACTGGAATAGGAGTTTCTCCACCAAAGTCTCATCATAATACATACAACTCATCACCTGTTTTACTTGAGGTATGTGATGATGATTTAAATGAGAAAGTATGTATGGATGATGAGATAAAGAAACTCAAGAGAATGTTGAGAGCATCGGGTGAATTATCGGATACTGTTAGATTGTTAGTGGGTGGAGTAGAGCCAATTATGGGTGCTAGAATCAAACCTGTAGATGTATATGCGCTTCGTGATGTGTTGGAGGATATACGAACCAAACTGGATAGGTATGATGCGTTGATATTGGATGGATTATGTAAGCACATATAATATTGATTGGAAGTGGAATCTATGGATATGGGATACATGAAGTTCATGTAGGAATGACACTAATGATTTGATAAGTGAGCTGAAAGAATGCTTATTACACGGTGCAGAACATACCTATGAGAGACACAGAAACACATGATCCAGACACTGAAATACTTTTAAGGGTCGAACCCACTGCTGAATAAAATGGATCGTAGGAATACACATTATTGCATGAATGGGATGAATAAGACCGTTAAAAGGATGAGGGAAAATTGGATAGGATGCTTGATAAAATGAAAGATAATGGGGAATTTTTCAAATTTTTTGTTTTATTTGGGTTGTAAATGAGATTGAAGGAAAAATGGGAGAAATTATTGTTTCTGTGTATTTGATTGTCATGATTAGTATTGTTTTCACTGCATCAATCATGATACTGTTCATGGGTGTCTGATGGTTTGGGATTTTTGGGATTGTATGGTTTGGGATTTATTGATGGTTTGGGATTTATTGATGGTTTTGATTCATTCATCATTGATGGTTTGGTATGGTGGTATGGTGGAATGAGATTTATTGATGGTTTGGTGTGTCTCATTTGGGATTGTATGGTGTATCTCAT
>Ga0233428_1001988_pt1 | contig 20470 bp, 27 predicted proteins | sample SI_118_April2016_4_FD_179890 | JGI IMG/M metagenome (GOLD analysis project Ga0233428, IMG submission 179890) | Seawater microbial communities from Saanich Inlet, British Columbia, Canada - SI_118_April2016_120_MG | ecosystem: Environmental > Aquatic > Marine > Inlet | place: Canada: British... | reverse complement strand
CACCAATTGCAAGTGGATTTTGTGCAATAATTTGTGACATTTCGATTTCTGAATCTTTGATTAAATCATATTTTTTGACAGTTTTAATTTCACGAACATCTTCTCTATCTTGTATGAATCCAAGTTCGTCTATTGCTAATTTTGAATAACAATATGGATAATGTTCACTTTCATCAGTCCATAGATTTAGTTCGTGTGTTTTTGGATTATAAAATTTTAAAACCACCGTATTTTTTTTACCATCATATGTTGCAGAAACTAACATTGATGTTTCTAAATTTCTGTATGAATTTTTTTCTCTTTGATTAGTTGGTTTTACTTTATTACTGTCATTTGTAACAACAGTGTTGTTGTTTACTCCATTACTGTTATTTTCATTATCCATTTTTATCAATTAGTTTTTTTGCCCATGAACTAACTTTTTCTTTATCTAGATGAACTACTTCTACTCCTGCTTCTTTTAGTAATTCATAATCAGTTTCAGGATATGTATCAAGACATACAAATTTCTTAATTCCAATTGTAATGGCCATTTTTGTACATTCTAGGCATGGAACAAATGTGGTATACAGAATAGCTCCTGCAATCCCTGCCTCAATCCCTAAAATCGCACAATGCATTATTGCATTGGCCTCTGCATGATTACACAGACATCTATCCAAGGATGCACCTGATTTTATTTTCCCAGCCATTCTGTCTTGACATCGTTTACATCCTCCTTCAAAACAATTTTTGATTCCAGGTGGAGTTCCATTGTACCCTGTAGCTAATTGTCTGTGATTTCGAACTATTACTGCCCCGACTTGTCTTGTAACACAATTTGAACGCAGTTTTGCAAGTTCTGCTTGAAGCATAAAATATTCGTCCCAATCTGGTCTATCAAAAGTGCTCATACCGTTTGTGTTTGAGTGTTCCATATATGGATCGCGATGAGAAAAAAATTATTGCGATCAAAAGTATTCTTGATTCTAAACCATTTACATTTTTTTTAACTATTTAATTTGTAAATAAAATCATCAATATGCTTAAGTTTGTAATTCTTACAAAAAAATCTGTGAATCATGATCCTAATTACAAAGCTACATTGGTTCTTTTAGATGATTTTGAAGCGCATGGTCTAGTTTCATTTAACAAAGAAAACTTTGATGAAGAATATTTTAAAAATTTTCTAGAATTTCAAAAGGCATTTGCTTATTCATTTGGTGATCTTGTAGGGAAATTAGATCCTTTTGACAATGTATATGAAAATTCAATTATATTTGCAATTTATTCAGAATCATGTTTCATTGTATCTCACTTAGATATCCTGAAGACTTTTTTAAAAATTATAATTAATCCTCAAAAAATTAAGGGCGGGTTTAATGACGAAACTGCACTTGGAATATTAACTAAAAAAATTTGTAATAAAATGCAATACTCTGAAAAACTAAAAAATTCTATTCATGGTTTATTTTTAGAAGATTTTAGAATGGCAATTACTCATCAAAACTATCTAATTCATAAAAATACAAATCTTGTAATTTATCCAAATGATGAAAAATTGAAAAAACATCTAAATTTAGAAGATCTTTATGATTACGCACTACAAGTTGTGGCTATATTTGATGCAATGATTGATTGGTCAAATGGGTCTAATACTACCGAAAAATCTCCTACCGAATTAGATAGAATAGTTGATGATTTTAAAAAACAAGTAGAAACACTTGATAGAAAACTTGAGAAACTTTCATGACTAGTACATAGTATTTTACTACACAAAAGTTGACGAAAACTAATGGTTTTAGAAAATTATTCTGGTTTTAAAAAACAATCTTTTACGATGATCATAGATTTACCTTTTTTATTATCAAAAAATTCTTCTACCTTAAAACATATTACGTACTAGAATGTTAAAATTGAAAATAAATAAATTCCTCAGAATTTCCACCATAAAAAAATAAAATTGATAAAACAACACCTGCAAAAAACAATGTCCAATACCTCATCTTTAAATTTGAAATTTTATCTATCAGATCTATTTTATATGAAATAAAATTTATACTCATAAATAAAACTATGAGAATTATTTCAAAAGAATATTTTGAAATAAATATTGGTAAATAGTCAAATTGAAAATCAAATAAAATATATTTTTCTATGGCATGTAACATAGTACTTCCATCTTGTACCCGAAAAGGAATCCATGCCAAAAAAATAAAGTATTGTGTTACCAGTATTGATAATACCGTTCCCCATCTGTTTTTAAAAAACATGTTATCTTTAATGTGAGGAAATTTGTTAGTGATGACTTTATGAATAGCTAAATAACTACCGTGCAAAATTCCCCAAATTACAAAATTCCAAGAAGCCCCATGCCATAATCCTCCAAAAAACATTACTGCAAATAAATTCAAATATGTTCTTGAAGAAGATTTTTTGTTACCTCCTAGAGGTATGTATAGATAATCTTTTAGCCATGTAGACAATGAAATATGCCATCTTTTCCAAAAGTCTGAAGGTGACGTTGCAAAATATGGTTTGTTAAAATTAATTGGAATTTTAAAGCCTAGCAATAATGCGATCCCTATTGCAATACTAGAATATCCTGAAAAATCTCCATAGATTTGCATTCCATATGCAATTGTGGATAAAATAATCATTGATGAATTGAATCCCATAGAATTTTCTAACTGATTTGCAAGCGGAGCGATGTTATCTGCAAAAAACATTTTGAACATAAAACCAAATGCAATCATAGTTAACCCTGTTTTAAAATTTGAATGCCGAATAAATTTTTGTGACATACCTTCTGTTTGATAATTAGTAATTTTCTCTCTAAGTTGTGGTAGAAATTGACTTGCTCTTATTATTGGACCAGCTACTAGTTGTGGAAAGAATGCTACGTACACTGCAAATTCTTTTATGCTCTTAGAAGGTGTTAGGTGCCCTCTGTAAATGTCGATAGTATAACTTAATGTTTGAAATGTGTAAAATGATATTCCTATTGGTAAAGCCAAGCTAAGATATGGCATTTCTGAGATGCCAAATGATTGCCCAATTTGATTGAACTGTGTAATTGCAAAATCAGAATACTTGAAGAATCCTAGCAAACCAAGATTGCCCGCAATACTACAACCTAGCAAAATCTTTTTTTTCTGTTTAGATGCACATTCCCAAATCTTTTTTCCGACATAGAAATCAAGAATTGTTGAAAAAATTAAAAGGGATATGAGATAATTACTTGTGTAATAGAAAAAGAAATAACTTGCACCCAAGATGAGTAAATGCTTGTAGTGTCTGTCTCTAATTGCTAAAAAAGCAACAAAAAATAATACAAAAAATATGATGAAGTCTATAGAATTGAATAACATATCATATCATTTTCATTATTAATTTGATAATGTCTTGATTGTATATTGTTCCCTTCTCATCTGAAATAACATGGGTTGGATCTGCCCAGATATCTAAATCTTGATAACTATCGTAAAAATGATGTGTTGGAATATTGAAATCATGAACTAGATTGTTAAATTTTTGTTGAAAAGACCTAAGATCATCTTTGGGGATAATTTCTAAAAATGGTTTACTGTGAGGAGTACTAAAGATAACTAGGGGTATGTTTTCTTTTTGAAGTATTTTTGCAATTTCAATAAGCTTTTTGAAATTAACATTATTTTCATCAAAATTTGTCCAAGAATCAGAATTTACACGATTTTCTAGTTCTGAGATGGGAATGGTTGTTTTCGAGCTGGCGTGATTATTAAAAGGAAGATGATAGGAAAATTCTCTATTAGATACCTCTTTAACATTTTTATTATTTTGACCCAGATTTTGAATTAAACTAAATGAATAATATTTTGGAGATTTCAACATTCCAAATTTTTTTGAGTAATAATCCTCAAGTTGAAATTCATCCATCAATATTTCTCTTATATCTGGTAGAATTTTATCAGAACTTTTTGTTGGAAAAAAATCTAATGCATCTGGTTTCAAATTTTCAATTTTAGAAAAATCTCTAAACCCAACACCATACAAAACTAATTCTGGTTTTGTGGATGCTATTTTTTCAATACTTTTGATTCTTTTTAGTGGAGTATCTCCCATTATCGATAAATTAAAAACTTGAAAATCAAGATTTTTCTCAGAAAGCTCTTTTTCTATGTATTGTGGATCAAGTGGACGGATGTGACTTGATCCTACTATGAATATTTTATTTTTATCTCCAAAATCTTGTAAAAAAAACTCATTTTCTATTTTTTCATTTATTTCCAATTCTTCAACTATGTAATTAAATTCTGAAAATAGATAAACGGAATAAAATCCGACTATAAGAACAAAACAAACAATGATTGTCATTTGGATGTTAAATGATATTGGAATACATCGCGATAAAAAATTTTTACGTTCTAAATTTAGGTATTTTACTAATGATACTTTCTTTGACAATTACCTTTGAATATTCAAGTAAAATTATCATTAATTGTATGGATTTTTTGAACACACAATAGCTTTCTATATTCAAATTGATTTAGTGTAACGCTGAAAATATTTCTCTTTGATTTTGTATTATTTTCTAAAAAATCCTCTTTTGTGGTGGTTTCAACGATGTAACTCATTACTCTTAGGCATGAGTTTTGGTTAATAAGAAATCAGAAAGTATACGTTAGCTAATAATTGACTACACGAAAACATAAAATTATCAATTTCTGATTTTTCTTTATACGTTGACCCAATATCTTGAGAAAAAATATGTTCAAAAAAATTCAATAGAGAAAAGAGATTATCAGGTTAATCTTGCAACTCAGGCAATTAAGGAAAATTGTATCGTAGTTTTACCTACTGGATTAGGAAAGACTGCAATTGCTTTACATGTAATGGCTGAATATCTTTCAAAAGGAATTGGGGGTGTTTTATTTTTAGCTCCAACTAGGGTGTTGGTAAATCAGCATTATGAATTTCTAAAAAATAATCTTACACTAGATGATATATCATTAATTACTGGTGAGGACACAATTCAAAAACGAACCAAACTTTGGAATAATAGTGTAATTTGCGCAACTCCTGAAATTGCTAGAAATGATTTAGATAGAGGAATTGTAACCCCTGATCAATTTGCCCTTGTGATATTTGATGAAGTGCATAGAACTGTTGGTGATTATGCATATTCTGGAATTGCTCAACGATTTGAAGATTCTTCTGCAAGAATTCTTGGAATGACTGCAACTTTACCTAGTGAAAAAGAAAAAGCAACTGAAATTCTTACCCGACTAAAAATTGCAAGTGTTGCTGAAAGAACAGAGGATAGTCTTGATGTAAAACCATACACTCAAGAAACAAACACCGAATGGATTAATGTTGAACTCCCTGACGAACTAAAGACAATACAAACTTTGTTGAAATTATCTCTTGATCAAAGATATGACACTCTGCGAGAAAATGGAATTAAATTAGCTTCCCAGCAATCCCTTTCAGCATTACTTCGAATTAGACAATTTGTATTAAATACAAACAGACGTTCAGCCAAGCCATTATTTACTGCAATTCGAATCCATTATGCTCTAACCATGCTTGAAGTTCATGGGATTACTCCATTTTTGAAATTCTGTGCTCGGGCGCAAGCAAAAAAAGGCATTGGTGTAAAGGAACTCTTTGAAGTTGACCCTAATTTTACTCGGGCAGTTTCACTTGCAAAAGACGCTCAATTAAAAGGAATTGAGCATTCAAAAATCCCAAAACTCAAAGAAATTCTTGACTCTGTACCTGGCAAAGCTTTGATCTTTACTAGTTATCGTGACTCTGTTGATTTGATTTACAATAAACTAATTGAGATGGGTGTTTCTGCTGGAATTTTAATTGGAAAGGCAGGAGATGCAGGACTAAAACAAAAGAAACAGATTGAAACTGTACAAAAATTTCGGGATGGAATTTTCCAGGTGCTAGTTGCAACGCGAGTTGGAGAGGAGGGATTAGATATTGCTGAAGTCAATCAGGTAATTTTTTATGATAATGTGCCAAGCTCGATTCGATTTATTCAAAGACGTGGTAGAACCGGACGAAAAGATACTGGAAAACTTGTGGTGTTAATTGCCAAAAATACTATTGATGAAACATATTATTGGATTGGAAAAAGAAAGATTACTGCATCAAAAGGCATGGGTAAAAAAATGACAAAAATCCTTGAGAAAAACAAGGAAACTGAATTAAAAAAAGAAGGACTAGATGCTTTTATCTAATTTTTGTATTGTTTTGATATTTTTTTAAATATTAATTGCTTTTTTTGAATGATTTTATTTTTCATAGCAGATTCTAAATGATGAATACTACTATTTTTTGATGCAAGTAAATTCTCTAGTCTGATATCAAATTGATTTTGAAGAAAATCATCTACTCTTTGAAATCCTCCCTCAATCTCTACATTATCAAATACATCTTTTGCTAAATTATTAATTGATTTTTCTAAATATGATAATATTCCGTCTATATTTTTTTCTAAAATACCTACCATGATTTTATTTGATATTGAAAATAATCTTATGTATTGCTTTTCTCAAAAAATTATCCTAATCTTTTGATAATATGATATCCAAATTCTGTCTTAATTGGCTCTGACATTTCACCAATTTGCAGTTTGAATGCTGCCTCTTCGAAGGGTTTTACCATCATCCCCTTTGTAAAATAGCCTAAATTTCCCTCTTTTTTCCCACTTCCTTTATCAGTTGACAATTCTTTTGCCAATTTTCCAAATTTTTCACCTGATTTTATTCTCTCTAAAACCTCTAAGGACTCACTTTGTTTTTCTACAAGAATGTGGGAGCATTTTATCTTATTACTCATGATACTTTTTGTATTATTCTATTTCTTAATTGTTTAGATTAACGATTTTTTTATTTTTGAGTGTGTATTTTACTTCGAGCCAATGGCAGATAAAGAAAAGTGCCTTATCTGCCATGGTTAGAGTTTGCAATATTCAATAACTGTACATACTATATTGAAACTTGTTTAATCAGAATAATGGAACTGTTCTTTTTTCTAAACAACAAAATTTGCATTGTCTTTCATTATTTTGATATATTTTTGATTATTTTTTGAATGATTGAAACTTTTTCTGTATTCGAGTAAAGAATTTCATAATAAACGCCACTATGGAATCAATAAAATGGATCATTTTCCACAGGTAATTATACCCATTAATTCAAAGATAGATAAATTGAGTAACATTAAATCACAATTAATTTGGGGGGAAAATTATGTCAGACAAGGATAAAATTTACAGTTCATTAATCCATTTTGGACTAGATGAGGCATCAGTAACAATCTACATCAGTTTATTAAAAATGGGTTCAATGTCTGTTGGTACAATGTCTCAAAAACTTGATTTAGATCGTGGAAAGACCTACCGTTCATTAAAAGTATTAGAAGAAATGGGTATGACAAAATCTACTTCCTCAACTCCAATTATGATTAGTGCTGCGGATCCCTCTGAGGCATTAGAAAATATTATTCAAACAAAGAAAGAACATGCAAGCAAATTACGAACATTAGCTACATCCCTTATTGAAGAACTAAAAAATTATCAAAAAGAATCAACCCCTACTGAAATGTCCTCTTTTTCAATAATTCAAGGTAGATCAAACATCTATACTAAAATTGGAAAATTGATTCAAAATTCAACTGAAACAATTTTCCTTGTGACTACATCTGATGATTTAATGAGAATGCACCATACATCAATTCCAGATAAAATACATCAACGAATTGATGCTGGTGGTGAGGTTAGAATAATTACTAATCCTTGTGAGGAAAAATTTATGAAAGTTTTTGAAGATTTTGGTGCCACTCAAATTAAAGTTGGAAAACTACCCTCAAAAAGTAGAATGGTTATTGAATCAAAAAGTCAAATGGCAATGTCTGGTGCAATGAATGAATCAATTGATCTAAATGATGATTCTGATTCAATCATGTATACCAATTCTTCAGAAATGGTAGAAAACATGTTTACTTTATGTTCTCATTTGTGGAAAAAATCAAAATTAATACAAGTTTCAAATTAGATTTTATCTTATAATCCATTTACATTCTATTTTAATCCCCAACTAGTTTTATTATTTGGAATTATTTTTAAAAATGGGGCTTCATTTTCTTTCCATGGGTCATTTCTTACCCATTGAAATTTTTTGTAAAAAATATCATAAAATTCTTTAAATTCTGAACCTTCTTCGATAATTTCTGATTTCCCTTGAATGCATATCGCCTTGTGATTTCCTGATTTGTAAATATCAATTACAATGCTTACATGAGAATTTAATTTAATATTTGAAAATGTCCGTGTTTTGTAATCAGTTGCCACTAAAATCCAATCTTTCCAAAAAATAAATGAAACTGGTTTTACATGTGATATGCTATCATGCGATGTAGCAATTCTTGCCTCTTCTAATTCTTCTAGAAACTCTGTTTCTTTTTGATTAAATTTTATCAACTGAAAATTCGTTCTCTTATCTCAGGAATGTGTTTGTATACTAAATCTCTGACTTTGATTTGATCTTCTGCAGTTGGCATCTCTTTTTGTGCGCTAAGAATAGCTCCACTCATACCCAATGCCATTCCCATTACAATTCCATACACAAATTCTTGTGGATTTTCAACCTTGAGAACTTCTTTGTTTTCTTTGATTTCCTCTAGGTAATTTGGAATAGTGGCTACTGCACCATTGATTGTTTGAAGAATTAGTGCCTCTAATTGGTCTTCACTCATATTTTACACTCTAGATGAATTCTTAATAAATTTACATCTATAATTGGTCAAAAATATTATTCTATCTTGTATTTTGGTAATGATATTGTAAATGTTGTAGGATTATTTTTTACAGTTATTGTGCCCTTGTGCATTTCAATTAATTCTTTACAAGAAGCCAAACCTAATCCTGTTCCCATGGGTTTAGTTGTAAACATTGGGTCAAATATTTTTTCCAGATTTTCTTCAGGAATTCCATCCCCTGAATCCGAAATTGCGACTTCTACATAATTATCCACTTCTTTGAGTGTAATTATCATCTGTCCCTTTGCTTGAATTGCTTGAAGACTATTTTGAATGATATTTGTAATAATACCTTTAATCTTTATGACATCGCATTTTACCATGTGCGAATCTAAAAGTAAATCTAATTTAACAGTTGTAGGAATATGCATTCCATTTGTAATTATTTCTAATACACTTTTTAAATTACAACAAGATAACTGAAATTTTGGTGTTCTGATAAAATCCATTACATCATTGATTTGATTTGTAATAGTTGTAATGGCATCTTCCATTTTAGTAAGTGAATATGCCAAATTTTCATCTTGTTGTTTTTCTTGTTTTAGTTGCATTAATTCTACATGAGCTTGTAACACAGTAAGTGGATTTCTAAGATCATGAGCCATTTTTGAAGACATCTCCCCTATCATTTCTAATTTATTTTGTTCAAACCCCGCATTTCCACTCTTCATTACGTTGTCTAGTTTTGATTGAGTTTCAACTAGTGTATGTTTTGCTTTTTTAACTGATTTTGTTTTTAATTCTACTCTTTTTTTGACTTTGGAGTGGGATTCTTTTTCTATATCTAATTTCTTTTGAATTTCTTCAAATTTTTCATCAGATACTTTTGAATCAGAAAATCTTTCTAAAGATTTGGGAAAATTTTGAGGTTGTTTTTTAACAGAGTCTACATTTTTGTTATTTTGTTCTAACTTTGATTGCTCATCCATGCTAATTCCATTTGATTTACTACGATCAAAAAATACTGTTCTAGTGGGGGCATTCATAGGATCTATTTCTACCTCTTTTGAGACCGTTCTGTGCATAAATTTCCGCATATGATTATGAACCTCATAGATGTGATATCAATTAGTGTTTGAGAGAAAAAACAAACAATTTTTTTGAAAAATTAAATGGTCCTATGTTTGTTCAATATGAACAATCAAGATTTTTAACAAAGATGGCTTGATTTTCAATATGTTCTCATTTTTCACTACAAATCAGGCAAATGAGGCACTTCCTGATGTCATAAAAAAATATGAGGACGCTTTGGCAAAAACAAATGAGATTAAAAAAATTGAAAAGCAATTACAAATGAGTATGTCTAGTACAAACTCTTTTGAGGAATATGTTCCTCTTAAACAAACTCTAAACTCTGCAATAACTAAATTTTATGAAGCAGTAGAAATTTTAGAAAATACTGGTGTTGTGGTAAAAAGCATAGAACAAGGGTTACTTGATTTTCCATCAAAACGTTTTGATGAAGAAGTTTGGCTTTGTTGGAAATATGGGGAGACTGAGATAAAATTCTGGCATGAAAAGGATTCAGGATTTATGGGTAGAAAACCAATTGAAGTTAGTGATGATTCTCTAGTTTAATTTTTAGTGATTATCTTCTATTCTTTTTTTGTCTCTGCAAATACCACAAAGATATGATTTTTTGAAATTAACTAATTCCATTTTAAATGATTCTGTTTTAAAATACGATTCTCCAGTTTTTAATCCCCCTGGAACATGTTTACTGCAATTATTACAAATTATTTCCTCGTTAAATCTAATAATTTTCTCATTTTTTGTAATTTTGCCTATTATCATAGGCATCTTTTGTCTAGTTTTGATATAAACGATAGTCAAATCAAAAACTCATGAATATTATACTGAAAAATTATCAGAATTTCTAATGCTTTCAGTTTGGTTACGTGTAATTCGTGTTCGATTTTTACTTGCCTCAATTATTGCAGTTTCTGTAGGTCTAGCACTAAATTGGTGGCAAAATTTATCCTTTGATGCATTTGATGCCGCTTTAACATTTGCAGGAGTAATGGCACTTCATGCCAGTGTAGATTTGTTAAATGATTTTTGGGATTTTAAAAGAGGAATTGACACTAAAACTAAACGTACTAAAATGAGTGGGGGCACTGGTGTTTTACCTGAGGGTTTACTCAAACCAAAATCTGTTTACCGTGCAGGTATTGCATTTTTAATTATTGGTGCATCTATTGGCGGTTATTTTGTATTTACTGATGGATTTACCATTGCAGTAATTTTGGGATTTGCAATATTATCAATTTATTTTTATTCTACTAAAATTGTTGATTCTGGATTAGGTGAATTCTTTGTTGCAGTAAAGGGCTCGATGATTGTTATTGGAACTGTGTTTATTCAATCTGGTGAAATTACACTTGAATCCATTCTTGCAGGAATTATTGTTGGTTCATTATCTTCACTTGTTTTATTCATTGCATCATTTCCAGATCATAATGCTGACAAATCAAAGGGAAGAAAAACACTAGTCATTGTAGTTGGAAAACAAAATGCAGTAAAATTATTTTGGATATTTCCTCTAATTTCTTATTGTGCCATATTGATTGGTGTCGCCCTTGAATTATTTCCAATTATTTCTTTAATTTCATTTGTTGGTATTCCTTTAATGATAAAATCAGGATTCGGATTGATGAAAAATTACGATTCTGTAGATGAATTATTTCCATACATGTCATCTACTTTGATGTTTAGCAGGGTTACTGGTGTACTGTTTGTAATTAGTTTCTTGATTCCATTATTACAATAAATCTAAAATTTATCTAAACATAAATTTAGCAAGAAATATAATTCTATATGATTTCAGGATATGCCACATCTGATGGAACTCAAAAATTTGCCACAAATTCAGGCATAAATTCTATCAATTTTAATGATTTTCAGAACCTTTCTCTGTCAAATGTTGGAATTGGAACTTATCTTGGAGATCCTGATAATAAAACTGATGAATTAGTTACTAGTGCTGTTAAACAATCCATTAATTCTGGAATAAATGTAATTGATACTGCAATTAATTATCGTTCTCAAAAGGCAGAACGTTCTGTAGGACAGGCAATTTCTGAATTAGTAAATGATGGAAAAATCACCCGAGATCAAATATTTCTTAGTTCAAAAAATGGCTATGTTACAAATGATGCTGATGTTCAACTTGGATTTTGGGAATACATCAAGGCAGAGTATACTGACAAAGGAGTTGTTAAAGAAGGCGATATTACTTCAGGATATCATTGTATGACTATTCCTTATCTTTCAGATCAATTAGATAGAAGTTTGAAAAATCTTGATGTTGAATGTATTGATTTAATGTATTTGCACAATGCAGTTGAAGGACAAATCAAAGATGTTTCAAAAGAACAATTCCTAAAAAATCTAGAGTCTGTTTTTGAATTGTATGAACAAAAACGCAAAGAAGGAAAAATTCGATTTTACGGTATGGCTACTTGGGAATGTTTCCGAGTTGCACATGATAATCCACAATACCTTTCACTTGAAGATACAGTAAATCTTGCAAAAAAAGTAGGTGGTGAAAATCATGGATTTCGATTTATCCAATTACCCTTTAACTTGGCATATGATCAAGCATTACTTGGGAAAACACAAATGCTTGGGGGTCAACCTATTTCTTTATTTGAGACTGCAGTGAAATTAGAAATTGGTGTTTTTACAAGTGTACCATTCATGCAAGGGAGATTGTTGAATCCTGGTACAATGCCTGAATTTTGTGACCTAAAACCCTCTCTGCGAGCATTACAATTCATTAGATCAACTCCTGGTGTTTTAGCTCCTTTGGTGGGTCAAAAATCCTCAGAACATGTCTCTGAAAATACTGAGATTATGAAAATCCCTGCACTATCTAATGACGAATTTCTAAAACTAGTAAAAATATTAACTTCATAATAATTAATGTACCAAAAAAAATTTCTGTGGAAGGATTAAATAGCGATCGCTTAGATGTGAATAAATTGGCAGACAAAATTTATGATTACTCTAAGGTATGTGATTCAATTCTTGCAATTGACCCTAAAGTTAGATTTGCAGGTGTGATAAATGAGCGAGGTAGATTAGTTGCAGGTGGTATGAAAGAAAATGTTGAACCTTTAGAGAGTGAAAAGGATGACGAAATGATTTTCATGGAACTTGCATTACGTGTCAAAATGAGAAAAGAATTTGATAAACAACTAGGATGTGTAAATTTTGCCATGGCTTCCCGTGAACGTGCACTTGCAATTAGTGTGCCTCTTGGCGAGGATATTTTGTATGTGGTATCTGAACCTGATACTGATTATGGTATTTTACCAAAAAAAATCACTGAAATTATTAATTCATAATTTCTTTTTCTCAATCTATAAATAGAATTCACATAAGAAAAATTTGTGCCAGTAGATCCTGTTTGTGGAATTGAACTTGATGAATCTTTGGCATTACTTCATGAACATGATGGTAAGAATTTCTATTTTTGTTGTAATGGGTGTAGAAAAATCTTCATAAAAAAACCTCGTAAATACAAAAATAACTCTTAGATGGGAAAAGCCCCACACATTCTACAAAATTTTGAAGACTCCTCTACTGCATGTTTACAATAGGGGCAATTACTCTCTGATTCTTTATCAACTGGGGTTCCAAATAATTTCTTAAAAATTTCATAATAGTGCATTGATTCCCTACTTCTAATTACTACTCCGTCTTCTTTTTCAACAATTAATTTTTTTTCTACAAAATTTTCTTCCCCTATTATAGAATCAAATAAATTAGTTAATCCAGAAGTTCCTGATCCTTCCTGCATTGGAGATTTTTCTCTCCAAGCAATTTGTTTTGGGATATATTCTTCAAATGTTTTCCGTAGAATCCATTTTCCGTACCTTTTTCCATTTTCCTCTTTGACTTTTAGATTTGCAGGGATTGATTTTGCTAATTCTATTACTGAGTTATTTAGAAAAGGCGATTCAATGGTTATTCCTAAGGATTTGCCAATTTCTTGTGTGGGAAAATGCATTATTGAACAAACCCTTTTGATCTCTTTTTCTAATTCATCTTCTTGCTTGTTTATGAGAAAATTATATCCTGCAAATAATTCATCAGCACCATCTCCAGAAATAATCGATTTCTCACCGTTATCTTTTGCCCATTTTATTGCCAGATACATTACTATATTGTTTCTAATTTCAATATCGTTGAAATTTTTTAAAATTTTTATTGTTTCTTCAATTGCTTCAAGAATTATTGTAGTTTTTACATTGTAAATTGATAACGGTAATTGCATCTCTTTTGAAATCATTTGACAATATGTGAGATCAGTTGAAACAAAGTCTTCTGCAATAATTGCAATCGTTTTTGGTTTTTTTTCTTTTAGAAAATGTGCAATTATGGAACTATCTAATCCTCCCGATAATGAAATTAAATTTGAATTACACAAATTACATGATTCTTCTATGACATTGTAAAGATCCTTGGAAAGGTTATCCAATATGTTACACATAGATTTGAAATTAAAATAGGTATGCCTAATCTTTTCTTTGAAAAATCATTGCTTATTGCAAACTTTAAATTCATTATAAAATGCATATGAAGCAAATGCTACTTCCTGCTGAAATTGAATCTAAAACTCTAATTCCTGCATTACGTGCAATTCTTGCAAAAAAACTTGCAGAAGAACATGATATTAGAGAAGATGAAATTTCAAAAATGCTTGGAGTAACTCAAGCTGCAGTCAGTAATTACATCCGTGGAACACGTGGTGATCCAAAATTGATTGCAAAGCTTTTGCAAGAGGAACAAGTTGCAATCATGATTAATGAATTATGTGATAGTTTATCATCTGATTTAGCATACACACCATCCAGTCTTTCAAAATTCATTGGATTGTGTAATTACATCAAATCAAGTTTGTTAATTTGTGAGATTCATCACAATCTTGAATCAAACATTGATGAACAAGTTTGTAAAGAATGTGAAAATATGCTTCTCAAAGGCCCTGGCAGTGTTTATTAGATTTTATTTAAAATAATTTCAACAGTTGATGTCATATCCCCTATTCCAGCAGCTGATTCTGTATCTAGTATGATTTTTTGAACTTTAGAATTACCTTTTAGCATTTTTTCTGTAATGATATTTGCAACAGCTACTGCATTTGGGATATAATTCCCTCTTGCTTTTAGAATTACCTGTTTTTTATTTCCTAAAATTGGCAATACCTCTATAGCTGTTTGCATAACTGGGTCATATCCAATATTTATGATGGTGTCTTCAGACTTTTCGGTCTGCTCTTGACCATGCGGTTCCTTGATCTCTTCCATGAGCATTGTTCAACATTTAGAAATTTTTAGTTCTTTTAAGTTTTATCGACCATTGATTCATTTTTCAAAATAATCAATTGGAATATTTTGGTAATCTCCATTTGGAAGTACTCTTCTAATTGTAATTGGTATTACTCTTTCTTCAAGTTCTTCCATTGAGATATCTAATGAAATTCTTGCAGTTTTTGGAATTGGGATAAAAGGTGGTGCACCTAATGATAATTGTAATGCTCTTGCACCCATAATTCGTGCTTTTTCAAATCTAGTTAGTGTTGGAGGTCCAATTGTGATTTTATTTTTTTCACATGGAATTTCTATTGCATCGTGATCTTCTATTCTTTCAACAACTTCTCTTTCTTCAATTTCTTTAATTTTCTTCTCTAAACCTTCTTGTTCTTTTTCAGTTAATGTTTCATCTTTACCATTTTTCTTCTCTATTAATTTTCGATAAGTTTCAAGTGCTTTGTTTAATCCTGCATTTGTCTGTACTTCTGGTTCCATTTCTGGAGTTTCAAGTACTTCAGTATTTTTAGCATCAGACAAGTACCGAAATTTTCTTAAAACGTTATATATTCTAATGAATTTAAACTACAAATTGAGTACACTTTCTGTCTCCAAAAAACAACTAATTTTAGAAATTAGAGGTAAAGGAAAAATCAAATGTGATCTTAAACGTCACTTGTCTCCACGAACTGTTGGAGTAATTATGAGATCCATACCATTGGAAGGCCACGCTCATCTTTTAGGAAAAAGTATTTTGTATTTTGAAACAAGTGTTGATTCTGGAACTGAGAGAGCAAGAACCGAATTTAAAAAAGGCGATGTCGCATTTTTACCCTCATCTGGTAGTATCTGTTTTTTTACCCGTGATGTAGTTTTTGCAAAAACAATGACTCCAATTGGAAAGTTGGGTGATAATGTTGATATGTTAAATGATGTGAAATCTGGAGATGTGTTGAGTATCTATGAGGAAACTGATTGATACAAATGATGACCTGAATAACCGCCAACTCTTTTTACAATTCCTTTTTTAGCTGATTCTACTAGGAATGCATTTGCTGCTGAAATTTTAACACCTGTTTGTCTTGCCAAGTCTTGAACTGTGATTACTTTGGTATGTTCGATAATTTTCAATCCTTGTTTTTCATTAACCATAACTGTGATCTCTGCTTTTCTTGGACCGCCTTCTCCCTTGTCTTTTTTACTTTTCTTTGAGTCCTTTGCTGGCTTGTCTTTATTTGCAGCAGTTGGTTTTTTTGCTCCACCCATGATTCTGGAAAAAAATAATCCTCTTATAAACGATATAGAACCTTGATGAATAAAATTACTATTTGATTAATCAGAAATTTTCAAATATAAATAACATCTTGTGGGATAGTTTGTATGGGTATTGTATCTAAAGGTGCAAAATGCAATGTTGATGGATGTGACGAAGATGGTGCACGTTCTCTAAACACCGCCAAAGTCGAAAATGCTGGTCTTCGAGTAAATTCTGGAGGTAAGAAAACTGTTCTCTGTAAAACACATTACAAAGAATACAAAAAGGAATCTAAAGGTGACCGAGATCTTGAACGTGCCCGATATGACAAGTTTTAGTTTTTCTTTTTTAATTTTTTCTGATTTTTTGGGTTTTTCAAATAATCTTTTTTGAGATTGTCATACATTTTATCTAATTTTTTGTATAATCTTTTTGGTTTTCTTGATTTCTGATTACTTAGAACATACAATGCAAGAATTGGAAATGCAATTGTTGCATCAGCATAAACTGTAACCATACCATTATGTGCATCCTGCACTTTCCCCCAACTCTTCCCTTCTTGCAGTGTTGCCCCTGACAATCCACCTGTATCTGGCCTGGCATCAGTGATTTGAATAATGTAATCTTGTCCCCCATCATTTCTTCTAAGAATTTGATCAAGTAGTGGACCTGTTTGCTGAGCTGTATTTTTTGGAACTCCTCCACCCAATTCCAAAATCCCTGATTTTTTTGAATGATATAGTATTGCTGCTTGCTCTATTATCTCTCTGACAAAATCTAGATTGTATGATTTATCTTTTAGTCTATGAACTGCCAAATTTAACGCCAATGATGAATCCTTTATCGTTGAAATGTACACTGGAACATCATAGTCATAAGCTGATGTAATGAAACTTTTTTCTGGATGTTTTGAATTTTCTTTGCTCATCTTACCCATTAGATTGCAAAATTCTGCAGTCGTAAATGGTTTGTCTGGAAAATCTTCACCAAACATTTTTTGAATCACTTGATCTTCTGCTTCTAATGTTTCATAGAATTTAATGTAGATATCTCTAATACGTACAATCTCATTTTCATACAATTTCATATCATCAACATTGAAATTTCCTTGTTTTATTGGCAAACCCCATGCAAAATGATCTTCATGATACACATTTGCACCCGTTGTAACAATCCAGTCCACAAAACCTCTTTCAATTAATGTTTTAATTATCCCACCAAATCCTACTGGTGTCAATGCTCCTGAAACTGTAAGACAAATTGTTGCATTCTCTTTAATCATTTTTGCATAAAGTTTTGCAGCATCACCTAACTGTCTACCATTAAATCCTGAATTTGCAAATACATTGACTAAATCCTCGATAGTCATTTTCTCATCTAATTTTATGTGGGGAATATCTTTACCATGAAATTTGTGTGGGTCCACTTTAAAAAATAAATTTTGGCTGTAAATAATACTTGCGCAAGGTAGATGATGGATTTTGTAAATTCAAAATAAAATATTACTTAATTAGCAATGATTTGAAATAATGACACATGAAAATAATTGATTTGTATGATCCTAGTCGTGTAGATAAAACTCCTGATTGCATTGAGGTATTATTTTCTTCAGGTGATTTTATTCAAGACGAGTATAAAATTTCCAAAGTTGAATTAAGATTGTACATTGAAAGAACTGATGACAAACTAGGTGATTACTCTCTAATCACATCCTTTGTGGATACTGACAATGATTCAATTGAAATGATTTATGATGAAGGATTTCGTGGTGATGATTCTCTATCTCGTACAAAGGACTTTTTGATTTCTAATCTTGGTATATCTGGTTTAATTTTACGTTCAGTAATTGCTATGCGTGAAAAAAATTCATGAATTAATTACTTTAGATAATTCGGCAAATTTTATTGGTTTTGAAAATGATCCAAGTAACTCATAAGTTGCTAATTTTTCTCTTGTATCTTCTTTGATGTCTCCTGAAATAACAATAACTTTGGCTTTAGGATTAATTCCGTATATTTTATCTAACAAATAAAATCCATCATGATCTGGCATCATAATATCCAATAATACTACATCTGGATTTAATTTTTTGAACTGTTCTAATCCTTCTAATCCATCATATGCTTTTCCTACTACATCTATTTCAAACATATCCATCCCTTCAACCATTGAATCTACAAGGTCTACATTATCATCGATAATCAGAACTGATTTCATGCTGTACTATGTTTAATAAATTCATAATAAAATAATTGTGTTTGAATAACTCAAACAAAAATTAACTGTTTTTGAGCATACTTTATTTCTTGAATTTGGCAATTTTTTGAGAATCGTATATTTATGAGCACTCAAAACGTGATTACATGCGAATATTACAATTACATTGTGATAGTATCGAGTATACGCCAACAAAAAAAGAGATTAGATCTGCAGAAGACATTGATGACCCTCAAACTCAGAAACTAGAAGAACTTGTAGTTGCATTTGTCGCAATGGAGGATGGTGATGATTCATCTGTAGCACAAAATGCCATTTCTCAAATTAAAAATTCAATGGAAAAAATTGGTTGTAAAAAATTACTGTTATACCCTTATGCTCATCTTAGCTCAAATTTGGCAAAACCATCTGTTGCTATATCATTACTCAAAGAGATGGAAGATGGTGCATCAGAACTTGAAGTATCTCATTCACCATTTGGTTGGACTAAATCTTACAAATTACAAGTTAAAGGACATCCTTTAGCTGAGAGTTCCAAAGTAATCACAAAAGATTCAGACTCTGGGGATTCTGGAGAAATAACTTCTGATGCTCTAAAAGGCGAATCAAAAATCCGTTCTTACTGGAAGATAATGTCTCCTGATGGAACATTAACAAACATTGCTGATTTTAATTTTAGTAAACACAAGAAATTAGAAATTTTAGCAAAATACGAATCAGCCAAAGTACGTCGTGTAGACCAACCTCCACCACACGTTGCATTAATGAAAAAAATGGCAATTGCAGATTATGAACCTGCATCAGACTCTGGAAACATGAGGTTTTTTCCAAATGGTAGATTGATCAAATCATTAATTGAGCGGTTTGTAAACGATAAAGTAAAAGAGTATGGGGGATATGAAGTTGAAACTCCAATCATGTATGATTCTGAACATCCAAGTATGGTTAGTTACTTTAATCGATTTCCAGCACGACAATACAACATTGATTCAGATGGTAAGAAATTATTTTTGAGATTTGCTGCATGCTTTGGACAATTCTTAATGGCAAACCAATTTCAAATGTCTTTTAAGAATTTACCATACAAACTCTACGAATTAACTCGATACAGTTTCAGACGAGAACAATCAGGTGAACTAGTTGGATTGAGACGATTAAGAGCATTCACTATGCCTGATTGTCATGCATTTTGTAAAGATTTACCTCAGGCAATTGATGAGATTAAAATTCGATTTGAGTTATCTCAAAATGTACTGCGTGAGTTAGGTATTGATGAATCAGACTATGATATGGCAATTCGATTTACTGAGGACTTTTACAATGAAAACAAATCATCAGTTGAGGAACTAGTAAAAAAACATGGTAAACCTGTTCTAGTTGAAATGTGGAAGGAGAAGTTCTTTTACTTTGTATTGAAATGGGAATTTAATTTTATAGATAATTTAGGAAAGGCATCTGCATTATCCACTGATCAAATTGATACAGAAAATGGTGAACGATATGGAATAGAGTTTGTTGATGAGAATAATACAAAACAACACCCAATTATTTTACACAATTCCCCTAGCGGTGCAATTGAGAGAATCATTTATGCATTATTAGAAAAAGCTGCCAAAGATTCCAAAGAAGGTAGAAAACCACAATTCCCATTATGGCTTGCACCAACCCAAGTGAGAATCATTCCACTAAAAGATGAATTCAATGACTTTAGTAATGATTTGTTTGAAAAAATTACATCAAAGAATGTTCGTGTGGATATTGATGATAGAAATGAAAGTATTGGAAAAAGAATTCGTGAAGCAGAAAAGGAATGGATACGTTACATCCTAGTCATTGGTGAAAAAGAAAAAAATTCTGCAAATCTTAGTATTCGTGATAGACAAACAGG
>Ga0233428_1001986_pt1 | contig 20491 bp, 16 predicted proteins | sample SI_118_April2016_4_FD_179890 | JGI IMG/M metagenome (GOLD analysis project Ga0233428, IMG submission 179890) | Seawater microbial communities from Saanich Inlet, British Columbia, Canada - SI_118_April2016_120_MG | ecosystem: Environmental > Aquatic > Marine > Inlet | place: Canada: British... | reverse complement strand
ATGCACTTTTTCAGTGATTGCTGCGTCAGCTCCGTACTCGAGTCCTCATGTACTCGCATGTACACTGCGGCTCTCCGTGCGGTGCTTTCTTGCACTCACAGAAAAATCACTATTTTTAGAGGTGCCCCAATGACAAACTTTTTCCAAAATATCCAGCTCACCCAGCGAGTGAAGAGCGCTACAGGCCAGATTGCACGCACAGGCGCACGCATTACTGCGTTACAACTCCTTGCAATAGCTGACTATTCCGCGTCGTTGTGCCTTGTCCTGCGACCGAAGGAAGTGCCCGTGGTGCGCACACCTATACGCACACTCTAACCTGTTCAACTGAGGATTCTAGGATAATGGAAAAGCTCTTATCGACAGAGGCGCTTGTAGTGGGGCAGATGCGTGGGTATAGATTAAATGGACACGATATCCTGGTGGCTCATACAGAAAGTGGGTTTTATGCAATTGCCAACCGCTGTCCTCACGATGTGATTGCGCTGGACCTAGGTTGTCTGGAGGGGGAGGTGGTGCGCTGCTCGCTGCATGGAAGTCGCTTTAGTCTACAGAGCGGTGCAGCACTGGAGCCCCCCGCAGAGGAGTCGGTGCGGGTTTATCCGCTAAAGGTGGAGGCGGGGGGGGTCTGGGTGGAGCTGGATGATAAGCCCGGCAACGACCCGACGTCCCTCTCCTCGTAGCAGGTTGTAGGTACGGCAGGCGGCTCCTGTCTCCATGATCTCCATGCCCGGGAAGAGCTGGAGCCAGCGCTGCTGCTCAGGGGTGGTGAACAGGAATCGATGAGTGCCGCTCCCCAGCAACACAATCTCCGGTTGCAGTGCCAGAATCTGCTCAAAGTGGGATCGCTGCAGCGCCTGTGGATGGTCCGGCCCCCATGCTGGATCGAGCTGATCCGGAGCCAGTAACAGGCTACGTGAGTAACGGGTTTCTCCGACCTGAAGTTCTCCTTCGCGGTAGCTGCGGATGCTATACCCCTCCGTCTGGAATTCTTGTAATAGATTCATCGTATCCTGTGCATTTTTACATTACTTTTGTTGCCCTCTATTTTATCCTTAGATGACCATGAGTGCAGCGTGTAGGTTATACTTTGCAACTTAAATACTGTCATCGTCGTCATTGTTGTTGGTTGCCTATCTGTTGGAGTTAAACTCTTGATTGAAGATTTCCAAAGAATCAAACGTCTCCCCCCCTATGTATTCAATATCGTCAACGATCTGAAAGCAAAGGCAAGAAAACGGGGAGAGGACATTATCGATTTTGGGATGGGAAACCCGGATCAACCCACCCCGCAACATATTGTCGATAAGCTGACCGAGGCAGCCCAGCGGCCAGATACGCACCGTTACTCCATGTCTAAAGGGATTCCTCGTCTGCGTCGGGCAATCTGCAACTGGTATCGTGACCGCTTTGAGGTCGAGCTCAACCCAGAGAGTGAGGCGATTGTGACCATTGGCTCCAAGGAGGGGCTGGCTCATCTGGCACTGGCAACGGTGGGGCCGGGGGATACAGTGCTGGTGCCTAATCCGGCCTATCCCATCCACCCCTATGGTTTTATCATCGCGGGGGCTGATATTCGTCATGTGCCGCTGGTGGAGTCGGAAGAGGATTTCTTCATCGAGATGGAGAAGGCGATCAAAGACTCCTGGCCTCGCCCCAAGATGTTGGTCATCAATTTTCCCGGCAACCCAACCACCCACTGTGTGGATCTGGAGTTTTTTGAGCGGGTGATTGCGTTGGCTAAAGAGCATAAAATTTGGGTAGTTCATGATCTCGCCTACGCAGATATTGTCTTTGACGGTTACAAGGCACCCTCCATTTTGCAGGTGGAAGGGGCCAAAGAGGTGGCGGTAGAGTTCTTTACCCTCTCTAAAAGTTACAATATGCCGGGGTGGCGGGTCGGTTTTATGGTCGGTAACCCGACTCTGGTAGCCGCACTGGCGCGAATGAAGTCCTACCTCGACTATGGGATGTTTACTCCGATTCAGGTGGCCGCGATTGCCGCTCTGGAGGGGCCACAGGATTGTGTACATGAAATCTGTGAACTCTATCTGAAGCGTCGGAATGCGCTCTGTAGTGGCCTCAACTCAGTGGGCTGGAGAGTGGAGCCACCGCGGGCAACGATGTTTGTCTGGGCACCCATTCCTCAACCGTATCGGGAGATGGGGTCGCTGGAGTTTTGTAAGAAGTTACTGAAGGAGGCCAGAGTGGCCGTCTCACCCGGTATCGGCTTTGGTGAGTATGGCGATGGTTATGTCCGTTTTGGTCTGATTGAGAATGAACACCGCACTAAACAGGCGGTGCGGGGAATTCGGGAGATGTTCAAAAAAGATGGCATCCTCGAAAATGAGTCCTCCTGAAATCATCACAAGGAAGCTAAGAGAATAGTATGAAACCAGTTAAAGTTGGAGTCTTGGGTCTGGGGACCGTGGGTTGTGGCAGTGTCAATGTGTTGACCCGTAATGCAACAGAGATTGCACGACGTGCCGGTCGCCAGATTGAGGTGAGCATGGCGGCAGTGCGTGATCTCAAGCGGGCCCGAATTTGTGCTACGGAAGGCATTCGCCTTACGACTGACCCCTTTGAGGTGGCCAGAGATCCAGAGGTTGAGATCGTTCTGGAGCTGATGGGGGGGACCGAGCTTTCTCGTGAAGTCGCGGCAGAAGCGATTGCCCAGGGCAAACATGTGGTCACCGCGAATAAGGCGTTGATAGCGACTCATGGCAATGCGCTGTTTGAGCAGGCGCAGCAGAAGGGGGTGATGGTCGCCTTTGAGGCTGCGGTGGCGGGGGGAATCCCGATTATTAAAGCGGTACGTGAGGGGTTGGCAGCCAACCAAATTCAGTGGCTGGCGGGGATCATTAATGGTACCGGAAATTTCATTCTCACAGAGATGCGAGACAAAGGGCGTGCCTTCGACGATGTTCTTAAAGAGGCACAGGCGTTGGGGTATGCCGAGGCTGACCCCACCTTTGATGTAGAGGGGATCGATGCCGCCCATAAGTTGACGATTCTCGCCTCAATCGCCTTTGGCATTCCTCTGCAGTTTGATCAGGCGATGACCGAGGGGATCACCCGGATCACCGCAGAGGATGTCGCCTATGCCGAAGAGCTGGGCTACCGGATCAAACATCTCGGTATCGCCAGAAAGACCGAGAAGGGTATAGAGCTGCGTGTCCATCCTACCCTGATTCCTGAGCGCCAGTTGATTGCCAATGTGGATGGGGTGATGAATGCGGTGTTGGTGATGGGGGATGCGGTTGGCCCGACGCTCTATTATGGTGCTGGTGCCGGAGATGAGCCAACCGCCTCTGCGGTAGTGGCCGATGTGGTGGATGTGGTTCGGGCGATGACCGCAGATCCGGAGAATCGTGTGCCACATCTCGCCTTCCAGCCCGATGCACTGGAGGATCAGCCTATCCTGCCCATTGAGGCGATAGAGACGGCCTACTATCTACGGATGGCGGTGGAGGATCGGCCGGGAGTACTGGCTGAGATTACCCGAATCCTCGGTGATGAGGCGGTCAGTATTGAGGCCTTTGTGCAGAAGGATATTGTCGATGATGCGAGCCGAGTGCCTGTGGTGCTGCTCACCCACAAGACGTTTGAGGGGAGAATGAATCGAGCAATTGAGGCGATTGAGGCGCTCGATTGTGTGGGCGGATCAGTGATGCGGATTCGCATGGAAACCCTGGACTGATTTCAGGGAACCTCTGAAAATAGTAATTCAAAAAAACTGGAGAAAATACTCGTGCCTTTTCGTACCCGTTATAGTGGACTGATTGAACATTACCGTGATCGCCTTCCCGTGAGTGATGAGACCCGAATCATCAGCCTGGGAGAGGGCAATACCCCACTGATTCAGCTACTCAATATCCCCGCAGATCAGGGAGTAGATGCCGATATCTACGTCAAATATGAGGGGCTCAACCCGACCGGATCATTCAAGGACCGTGGTATGTGTATGGCGGTCACCAAGGCGGTAGAGGCGGGGAGTAAGGCGATTATCTGTGCCTCTACCGGTAACACCTCCGCCGCCGCTGCGGCCTATGCAGCACGAGCCGGCATCATTGCCTTTGTACTGATCCCCGATGGTAAGATTGCACTGGGTAAATTGGCACAGGCGATGATGCATGGTGCGGTGGTAATTCAGATCCAAGGGAACTTTGATGCCGGTATGCAGCTGGTGAAAGAGGTGGGAGAAGAGGCCCCGGTCACGATTGTGAACTCCATCAACCCCTATCGTCTGCAGGGGCAGAAGACCGCCGCGTTTGAGATTGTTGAGGAGCTGGGAGCCGCACCAGACTATCACTGTCTGCCGGTTGGTAATGCCGGTAATATCACCGCCCACTGGATGGGATACAAAGAGTATGCTGAGGCAGGTATTGTCTCCAGTCGACCCACGATGGTGGGTTATCAGGCGGCGGGTGCCGCCCCCTTTATGCGTGGCGAGATGGTTGATTATCCAGAGACGGTTGCTACGGCGATCCGTATTGGACACCCACAGAGCTGGGATAAGGCGTGGAAGGTTCAGGAAGAGTCTGAGGGGTGGTTCGACGAGTGTAGTGATGAGGAGATTCTCGCGGCACAGAAACTGTTGGCCGAGAAAGAGGGGGTCTTCTGTGAGCCCGCCTCAGCAACCTCACTGGCCGGTGCCCTGCGTGACCTCAAAAGTGGAAAAATCCCTGCGGGGAGCCGTCTGGTCTGCACTCTGACAGGACATGGGCTGAAAGACCCGGATACCGCCATCAAACAGAGTACGCGCCCCCTGATTAGCGTGGATGCCACCCTGGAGCAGGTGAAAAAGGCGATTCTGGAGAATATGTAAGCGAATAGCGCTCCCCTCTTTACGAGGGGGCGTACCCCCCTTGAATGGAACTTTTTTATGTCGCCCCTGTTTATCTGGTCGCCGACCGGGATCTTCTCCGCCTGTTTGAGGTGGCTCCGGGAGCACTCTCAGTGGATACGCAGCAGGCATTGATTAAGAGGGTCGCTCCGGTTTTTGAGGCACGGGGGATGACCCTGCGTTATGCCGATGATCGGTGTTGGATACTGGAGTCTCCAGAGCCCCAGCACATCACCACCACCCCGCTATATCGTGTTGTGGGGGGAGATCTCCATGACAAGATGCCTAGGGGAGAGGATGCACTGCGCTGGAAACAGCTGCTCAACGAGACACAGATGGTGCTCCATGATCCGCTAACCCCTGTTGCAGAGCAACCCTCTTCCCGTATGGCAGAGCCCTCTGATCCGGTCAATGGTGTCTGGATATGGAGACCCCTCTCTCTGTTCGAAACAGCGGCTCAAAGGTGGCGCAAGCTGTGGCAATAAGATGAAAATCAGACAGCGCAACCTGCCGGATGAGGAGCCATTGCCGGGGCAACCCCCACTACTGGACCGTATCTACCGTAGTCGTGGCATTACCCACAGTGAGCAGCTTGACCATACACTGAAGCAGCTGCTGCCGATCTCATCCCTGATGAATGTTGAAAAGGGTGCGGCATTGGTGGCTGAGGCAATTCGCCAGCACCATTCAATTGTGGTGGTGGCGGATTATGATGCCGATGGAGCAACCGCCTGTAGTGTCTGTATGCGTGGACTGGGTTCGATGGGGGCTCAGATTCACTACGTGGTGCCCGACCGGAAAAAACATGGCTACGGCCTCTCCCCCGCAGTGGTTGACCTCACCCTGCGGCATGACCCAAAGCTGCTTATTACCGTGGATAACGGAATCTCCAGTATTGAGGGGGTGGCGGCGGCCAAACGGCTGGGGATGACCGTGCTGGTTACCGATCATCATCTGCCTGGTGAGCGACTGCCTGAGGCCGATGTGATCGTCAACCCTAATCAGGCGGGAGAGGTTTTTGGGAGCCCGCATCTGGCGGGGGTTGGGGTTGCCTTCTATCTGGTCTGCGCGGTCAGGCAGGCACTGAAGTCAGGCTATAATCCCGCCACATTACTGGATCTGGTGGCACTGGGGACGGTGGCCGATGTGGTGCAACTGGATAAAAATAACCGGATTTTGGTTAATCAGGGGATACAGCGTATCCGTCAGGGTCACGCCTCTGGCGGAGTGACCGCACTGCTGGCGGTGGCGGGCAGAGAAGCCTCCCGGATCGTGGCGGCTGATTTTGGCTTTGCGCTGGGCCCCAGAGTGAATGCAGCGGGTCGAATGACAGAGATGGGGGCGGGGATCGAGTGCCTGCTGGCAGAAAGCCGGCAACAGGCTCGGCCGCTGGCCGAGGCACTGGAGCAGATTAACCATCAGCGTCGCACTGTAGAGGGAGATGTCCGTGAAGAGGCAGAGTCTATTGTGGCCTCCCTCTCTATCGGTGAGGAGAATAGCGCTGCGGGCATAGCCCTCTATCAACCTCACTGGCATGAGGGGGTGATCGGTATTGTGGCTGGGCGGATCAAGGAGCAGCTCCACCGTCCGGTGATTGTCTTTGCGCGTGGTGAGGAGGGGCTGTTGAAAGGGTCGGCCCGCTCAATTCAGGGGATTCATATGCGCGACCTGATTGATGCAGTTGCCAGGCAGAGGGAGGGTCTGGTGGTGAAATTTGGCGGCCATGCGATGGCCGCGGGGTTGACGATCCATGAAAAGGATTTTGCAACCTTCAGGAGCGGATTTCAGCAGTTGGTAGCGGAGTGGGCGACGGCAGAAATTCTGGAGGAGATACTCTACACCGATGGCAGCCTTCCCAGCTCAGAGCGCTCCCTGGAGAGTGCACATCTGCTCAGGCAGTCGGGCCCTTGGGGGCAGGGTTTTCCAGAACCCGTTTTTGAGGATGAGATGGTGCTGGATGGATGGCGCATTGTGGGAGAGCGGCACCTCAAGCTACGGCTGAAAGATATCACCTCGGGAGAGGTAGTGGATGCGATTGCCTTTAATCAGTCTGAGGTGCCGCTGCCGCAGCGGGGGGGAGAGGTTAGGGTGGTCTATCGGCTGGATGTGAACTACTGGCAGGGACGGGAAAATCTGCAGTTGATGGTGGTGGCTATTGCTGCTTCTGGATAAGCTTATCTCAAGCTGGAAGGGGTATTGGTCGTGCAATCAGCGCTCACTAAGGGAATCTTTAGGGTACCTCTAAAAATGCACTTTTTCAGTGATTGCTGCGTCAGCTCCGTAGTCGAACCCTCATAGACTCTAACTATTCATGGACGTTGCAGGGGGGGAATAGTAGAATCTGCCGACTTTTCCGCTTAGGAGGCTGTAGCATACGGGTAATGGGGCACGTGGAGAAGCGGGTAATCGGGAGGAAAATTGATCGCTTACAGGTCAAATATAAAACATTAAGTTTTTTTGGCTATTTGTTGTTTTTAAAAGTTTTATAGAGATACATTGGAGTGAGCTGAATGGTGACTGAGCCTGCAATTCTGGCACTGGAAGATGGGAGCCTCTTTTATGGGGAGTCGATAGGTGTTTCTGGTGAAACGGTTGGGGAGGTGGTCTTCAATACCGCGCTCACCGGTTATCAGGAGATCCTCACCGACCCCTCCTATCTCCGTCAAATTGTGACGCTTACCTATCCTCATATCGGCAATGTGGGCACCAACCCGGAGGATGAAGAGTCTGCGGCTGGGGTGATGGCGGCAGGGCTGGTGATTCGGGATTATTCACAAATCAGTAGTAACTGGCGTAGTGAAGAGGATCTGAGCAGTTATCTGATACGCCACAATACCGTGGCCATTGCCGGGATTGATACCCGTCGCCTAACCCGCATCCTGCGCGAAAAAGGGGCGCAGGGTGGCTGTATTGTTGCAGGGGAAAAGCTGGATGAAGAGGCAGCCATTGCGGCGGCCAAAGGCTTTGCCGGGCTACAGGGGATGGATCTTGCTATTGAGGTGACAACCCCAACCCCCTACGATTGGGAGCAGGGGAGCTGGAGCCTGGAGGAGGGGCTACCCACCCCGGTAGAGAACCCCTCCTCGTTACCCTGGCATGTGGTGGTCTATGACTATGGCGTGAAGCGCAATATCTTGCGCTTACTGGTGGATCGCGGCTGTCGGCTACAGGTGGTGCCTGCGGATACCCCGGTTGAGGAGGTACTCTCCTATAGCCCGGATGGGGTTTTTCTCTCAAATGGCCCGGGCGACCCCGCGCCGTGTGACTACGCACAGAAGAGTATCCGCCAGCTGCTGGTGCAGAAAGTACCGCTGTTTGGGATCTGTCTTGGTCATCAGCTGCTCTCACTGGCGAGTGGTGCCAAAACCCGGAAGATGAAATTTGGCCACCACGGTGCAAACCATCCGGTACAACATAGCGCGAGTGGGGCGGTGATGATCACCAGCCAGAACCACGGTTTTGCGGTGGATGAGGAGAGTCTGCCTGACAATCTGATCGCCACCCACTATTCGCTGTTTGATGGCTCTCTGCAAGGGGTGGAGCGGAGCGACTGTCCCGCCTTTAGTTTTCAGGGGCACCCTGAGGCGAGTCCGGGACCACACGATGTGGCCCCGTTATTTGACCACTTTATTGAGTTGATGCAGCAGGCGCGGGAAGCTACAGAAAAGAGCATTGAGCAGGGAGCCGAGTAATGCCAAAACGGACAGATATTAAAAGTATTCTGATCATTGGGGCAGGCCCTATTGTGATTGGACAGGCTTGTGAGTTTGACTATTCCGGGGCTCAGGCCTGCAAGGCGTTACGTGAAGAGGGGCTGCGCGTGATTCTGGTTAACTCCAACCCTGCAACCATTATGACGGACCCGGAGATGGCCGACTCGATCTACATTGAGCCGATTCACTGGGAGACCGTTGAGAAGATTATTGAGAAAGAGCGTCCCGATGCGCTGCTGCCGACGATGGGGGGACAGACTGCGCTCAACTGTGCACTTGACCTGGAACGGGAGGGGGTGCTGGAGCGGTATGAAGTTGAGATGGTGGGGGCGACCCGTGATGCAATCGATAAGGCAGAGGATCGGGAACGTTTCCGGGACGCGATGCACAAGATTGGCCTCGATACACCGGAGTCCGCGATAGCCCACAGTCTGGAGGAGGCACAGCAGGTACAGATTCCGCTGGGCTTTCCGGTCATTATCCGCCCCTCTTTTACGATGGGGGGGAGTGGCGGAGGAATTGCCTATAACCGGGAGGAGTTTGTCGAGATCTGTGAACGTGGGCTCGACCTCTCTCCAACCAATGAGCTGCTGATTGAGGAGTCGGTGCTGGGGTGGAAAGAGTATGAGATGGAGGTGGTGCGTGACAATAAAGACAACTGCATCATCATCTGCTCGATTGAGAACTTCGATCCGATGGGGGTTCACACGGGAGACTCCATCACGGTTGCCCCGGCTCAGACACTGACCGACAAAGAGTACCAGATCATGCGTAATGCCTCATTGGCAGTACTGCGTGAGATTGGCGTCGATACCGGCGGCTCCAATGTTCAGTTTGCGATCAACCCGGAGAATGGGCGGATGATCATCATTGAGATGAATCCGCGTGTCTCCCGCTCCTCAGCACTCGCCTCCAAGGCAACCGGTTTTCCGATCGCAAAAATTGCGGCGAAACTGGCGATTGGTTATACCCTGGATGAGCTAAAGAATGAGATTACCGGGGGAGGTACGCCCGCCTCATTTGAGCCCTCGATTGATTATGTGGTGACCAAGATTCCCCGTTTCACCTTCGAGAAATTTCCCCAGGCAGAGGCAACCCTGACCACCCAGATGAAATCGGTGGGTGAGGTGATGGCGATTGGACGTACTTTTCAGGAGTCACTGCAGAAGGCACTGCGTGGACTGGAGACAGGGGCAGATGGACTGGATGAGCAGATTGAACCGGATGCAGAGGGGGTGAAAGAGACCCTGCGCAAGCAGTTACGGGTGCCCGGTCCGGATCGAATCTGGTATCTGGGCGATGCATTCCGTGCCGGTTGGAGCCTGGAAGAGATTTTTGAGGCTACCTGGATTGACCGCTGGTTTCTGGTCCAGATTGAGGATCTGCTCAAGGAGGAGAGCGCACTCACGGGTGGAGGGTTGGTGGGGCTGGACAGACAGACGCTACGCCGCTTGAAGCGCAAGGGGTTTTCGGATCGGCGGCTGGCCAAACTGGTGGGGAGTGATGAGTATGCGGTGCGCGCGCACCGTCAGCAGCTCGGCATTCGTCCGGTCTTCAAGCGGGTTGATACCTGTGCCGCAGAATTTCCGACCGATACGGCTTATATGTACTCCACCTATGAGGAGGAGTGTGAGTCTAACCCCTCCGCTAAGAAGAAAATCATGGTGCTGGGGGGCGGCCCTAACCGTATTGGTCAGGGCATTGAGTTTGACTACTGCTGTGTACACGCCGCACTGGCGATGAGAGAGGATGGTTATGAGACCATTATGGTCAACTGTAATCCGGAGACTGTCTCCACCGATTATGACACCTCGGATCGTCTCTACTTTGAGCCACTGACACTGGAAGATGTGCTGGAGGTGGTGGATAAGGAGCAACCTGTCGGGGTAATCGTCCAGTATGGTGGACAGACGCCACTCAAGCTGGCCGCAGATCTGGAGAAGGCGGGGGCACCGATTATCGGTACCTCACCCGAGGCGATTGATCTTTCGGAAGACCGCGAGCGTTTCCAGCAGGCACTCAACAAGCTGGGGCTGTTACAGCCCCCTAACCGTACTGCGCGTGCAGAGGAGGAGGCACTGCTGTTGGCAGAGGAGATCGGTTATCCATTAGTGGTGCGCCCCTCCTACGTGCTGGGTGGGCGTGCGATGGAGATTGTCCATGATGCTGAGGACCTGAAGAGCTATTTCCGTGAGGCGGTAGAGGTCTCGAATGAGAGCCCGGTACTGTTGGACCATTTCCTTAATGACGCGGTTGAGGTGGATGTGGATGCGATTTGTGACGGCAAGGATGTGCTGATTGGCGGGATCATGCAGCATATCGAGCAGGCGGGAGTTCACTCGGGTGACTCGGCCTGTTCACTGCCCCCTTATGACCTCTCTGAGGAGATTCAGAACCGTCTGCGTGAACAGACCCGGGCAATGGCGTTGGAGCTGGATGTGCTGGGGCTGATGAATGTGCAGTTTGCGATCCAGGGAGACCTGATCTATGTGTTGGAGGTCAATCCACGTGCCTCCCGTACGGTGCCCTTTGTCTCTAAGGCGATTGGCCGCCCACTGGCAAAAATTGCGGCACGTTGTATGGTGGGTCAGAGCCTGAAAGAGCAGGGAATGCTGGAGGAGATCATCCCGCAGCATTACTCGGTGAAAGAGGCGGTCTTTCCGTTTGTGAAATTTCCTGGAGTTGACTCACTACTGGGGCCGGAGATGAAATCTACGGGTGAGGTGATGGGTGTGGGCAGCAGTTTTGGGGAGGCCTTTGCCAAATCACAGCTCGCTGCGGGCGGGCCACTGCCCAGCTCGGGACGTGCCTTTATCAGTGTGCGTGCAGGGGACAAGAGAGCCGTGGTACCGGTGGCAGAGGCGCTGGCGGCAGCAGGGTTTGAGCTGGTGGCTACCGGAGGTACTCAGGAGGTAATTCATGGTGCCGGTATTCCGTGTGAGAGAGTCAACAAGGTGACCGAGGGGCGTCCCCATATTGTGGATCAGATCAAGAATGATGAGATCGATCTGATCATCAATACCACCGATGGTAAGCTGGCGCTCTCTGACTCCTACTCTATTCGCCGTGAGGCACTGAACCACAAGGTGACCTATTTCACCACCATTGCAGGAGCGCAGGCGATGGCCTATGCGCTCTCTAAACTGGATGACCGGGCGGTGAACCGCCTGCAAGATCTGCACAGAGGAGTATCATGAATAAGATCCCGTTGACGGTACGCGGTGCCGAGAAATTACGTGACGAGCTGCATCAGCTCAAAACAGTCGAACGTCCCAAAGTCATTGATGATATCTCTGAGGCACGTGCTCACGGTGACCTGAAGGAAAATGCCGAATACCATGCCGCACGCGAGCAGCAAGGCTTTGTTGAGGGGCGTATTCAGGATCTGGAGAGTAAGCTCAGCAATGCTCAGGAGATTGATGTCACCACAATACCGCAAAACGGTAAGGTAGTCTTTGGAGTCACCGTGGATCTGGAGGATGAGAAGAGTGGTGAGGCGGTTACCTATCAGATTGTTGGTGATGATGAGTCCGATATTAAAAAAGGAAAAATCTCGGTCAACTCACCAATTGCTCGGGCAATGATCGGGCGGGAAGAGGGGGATGTGGCAGTGGTACAGGCCCCTGGAGGGGTGCGTAATCTGGAGATTGTTGAGATCCGTTATACGCCCTGATTCAGAGGAGAGCACCCCCTCTGTGAAACGACTGTTGAACCCCGTGCAGGCTATTTTTATACGCCTATTCCTGCTTCTGTTCCTGCCCGTGGTCAGCGTGGCAGAGAACCTCTCCCCTCCGCTAGATCCAGTTCGGTTACAGCTTAAATGGCTCCACCAGTTCCAGTTTGCAGGCTATTATGCGGCGCTGGAGCTGGGCTACTACCGGGATGCGGGTCTGGCGGTCACCCTGTTGGAACATCCTCTGAACCGCTCTCCGGTGGATGTGTTGCTCAGTGGTGATGTGGAATATGTGGTCATGGGGAGTGATCTGCTGGTTCACCGTTCACAAGGCCATCCACTGGTTGCACTGGCAGCCATCTCACAACATGATCCGTTGGCGTTGCTGGTGACCGAGGCGTCCGGGATTCAACAGCCAGAGGATCTTCGAGGTAAACGGGTCATGCTGGATTATGGAGCACATGACGCTTCTCTGCTGGCGATGCTAACGCAGGCCGGTCTGCATCAGGGGGACTATCAGCTGCTACCAACCAGCTATAACCCGTTTGATCTGTTGGGTGGAAAAACTGATGCCTTTAACGCCTATATAACCGATCAGGGTTTCCTGTTGGATGAGAAGGGGGTGAGCAATCGATATATCCACCCCTCTCGTTACGGGATTGACTTTTATAGTGATATTTTGGTCACCACCGATGGCGAGGTTGCGCAAAATCCGCAACGGGTGGCATTGATGCGAAGCGCAAGCCTCAGAGGATGGGCCTATGCGATGTCTCATGTGGATGAGATTATCGACCTGATTCTGGAAAAATATAACAGCCAGAATCGTAGCCGCTCCCATCTGGAGTATGAGGCATCACAGATGCGTGAGGTGATTCAACCACTTCTGGTTCAGCTCGGGTATATGCACCACGAGCGCTGGAGCCACATTCATGATACCTTCAATGAGCTCGGGTTTCTGGAGCGAGAGGTATCGGTTGATGAGATTATTTACCAACAGAAATTATCCGCAGCAGAGATGACGCTGAGGGAGATTCTGCTTCCACTGCTGCTGGTTGCTGTTGTGGTTGTAGTGGGGTTCTGGCTGATGTTGATCAGGAACCGCAACCTGAGAAAAAAACTGGGGCTGATTGCGAAGACGATCCGTTTTGAGGGGTTGGTCAACAATGCCAATGATGCCGTTTTTCTGCTGAGGGAGGGGGTATTTGTTGACTGCAACCCCTATACCTTGCTGATGTTTGGTTGCCCCGTGCGTGATGAGATTATCGGCCACACCCCCGTTGAGTTTTCTCCTCCGCAGCAAGCCGATGGTAGATACTCCGCTGAGAGTGCCCAGGAGATGATCTCCAGTGCGCTCGCGGGGGAACCACAACGTTTTGAGTGGACCCATTGTCGCCTTGATGGCGCGCTATTTGATGCGGAGGTGAGTCTCAATCTGCTGGAGGTGAATGGTGAGCATCTTTTGCAGGCCATTGTTCGGGATATCTCGAAACGTAAACAGGCAGAGCTGGCGTTATTGAGGGAGAAAGAGAGTGCGGAACGTGCCAATCGGGTAAAGGATGAGTTTTTGGCCTCAATGAGTCATGAGCTGCGTACACCACTCACCACCATCATTGGCAGCTGTGAATTTCTTGCCGACCAGGAGGGTGATGGTGAGAGAGAGAAGCTGATCCACTCCATTGAGACTGCCAGTCGTGGTCAGCTGATGCTGGTGAGCGATATGCTCGATCTATCCAAGATTGAGTCGGGAAAAATAGTTCTGGATGAGCGCCCTTATGACCTGTCGAGGTTGATGAATCGGCTGTTCAGTCTGTTTACAATCAAGGCAGAGGATGAGGGGCTTCGGTTGCAGTGGGAGCAGAGGGTAAGCCCTGACTGTTTACTGGTTGGGGATCAGCATCGAATAGAGCAGATATTGAGTAACCTGATTGGCAATGCGATCAAGTTTACTGAATCAGGAGGGGTTACCCTGACGGTATGGGAGTCTGATGGTCTGCTCCATGTTAGTGTAAGAGACACCGGTGTTGGGATGTCAGAGGGGGTGATTGAGCACCTTTTTCAACGCTTTCAGCAGGCCGATGGCTCGCTTACCCGGCGCTATGGAGGGAGTGGATTGGGGCTCTACATCTCTCAGAATATGGCCGAGATGATGGGGGGCTCTATTGAGGTGGTCAGTGTCGAGGGGGAGGGTTCAACCTTCCAGCTCAACCTCCCGTACAGGATAAGCGAGCAGCCTGTTCGCCCGCTGGATCGTGGTTTGAATCGAGAGGTTACAGTAGCTACTGACCGCTTCAGCGGGAAGGTTCTGATTGCGGAAGATACCCCTGAGCTGCAGTTACTGGAGCGTAGAATCCTTGAGTCAATGGGGCTTGAGGTGGAGGTGGTTAATAACGGTAAGGAGGCCGTTGATCTGGTTAGTCGGCACCACTTTGATCTTGTGCTGATGGATATTCAGATGCCGGTGATGGATGGTCTGGAGGCGACTCGTCGGTTGAAGATAACCCATAGCAGGCTGCCGGTTGTGGCACTGACCGCCAATGTAATGCAGAAACATCGGGATCAATTTGATCAGGTGGGGGGCGATGGATTTCTCACTAAACCGATTGACCGAGAGCTGCTGAAGGAGACCCTGACCCGTTACCTTACGGCCCCCCCCACTTTATGGCACACCTTTATTGAGAGTGCCCCCATCAATAGAAGCGCACTGGTGCAGGCGCTGGCAAAGAAAAACTGGGAACAGCTACGCACAGTGGCAGAGTCTATCCAAGAGAGTGGTGACTCATTGGGCTACTCAAAATTGAGTCGATTGGGAGGTGCGATCTGTGATGCGCTGGATCAGGGGAGAGTAGAGGCGGTGCCAGAACAGATAACGGATCTTGTTTTTGAGCTCAGTAAAGCCTTGCCGTAGGTTGGGTTACCCTTTGTTGGCTTTCAAATCCGCAGGGAGGGTTGTTGTGCCTTGCGATAGAGCAGCACAATATGACCGACGGTCTGTACCAGTGTGGCACCACTTTTTTCAACCATCTGTGTAATTAATGCGCTCTTCTCTTCACGGCTTCCGGCACTGACTTTGACCTTGATTAGCTCATGGTGCTCCAGGGTCTGATCCAGCTCATTCAGCAGGCTCTCTGTTAGCCCTTTTCCTGCAACGGTGACCAGTGGATGCAGCTCGTGTCCGAGTCCACGAAGATGACGTTTCTGTTTTCCTGTAAGATCCATATTGATCGCCTGTCTGGTGAGATGAGAGGCTACGTATGGTAAGTTCGCGAGGTTGATGTGGCAAGAAGTAAAAGTAGTAGCCGCTGGCTACAGGAACATTTTGATGATGAGTATGTGAGGCGTGCCAAGGCGGAAGGGTACCGCTCGCGGGCAGTCTACAAGCTGTTGGAGATCGACCAGAAAGATCGCCTGTTGCGCCCCGGAATGCGGGTGGTTGACCTTGGCGCAGCCCCCGGCGGATGGAGTCAGGTCGTGGTACAGAGGATAGGTAGTCGTGGTTCAGTGGTCGGAGTAGATCTGTTACCCATTGAGCCGATTGCGGGGGTAAACCTGCTGCAGGGAGACTTCAGAGAGGAGGTGGTGCTGGAGCAGCTGCTGGAGAAGGTGGGGGATGAGCAGGTGGATCTGGTTCTCTCCGACATGGCACCCAATCTGAGCGGGATGAGTACGGTGGATATTCCCAAGGCGATGTTTTTGGTCGAGTTGGCGCACGATTTCTCTCAGCGTACCTTGAGATCCGGTGGGGACCTGTTGATGAAGGTATTTCAGGGAGATGGGTTTGAACCGTTATTGCAGGCGCTACGGGCCGATTTTGAGACGGTGTTGACGCGCAAGCCGAAAGCCTCCAGAGGTCGCAGTCGGGAGCTCTATCTGTTGGCAAGAAAGTTCAAGGGTTGAAGGAGGTAATGCTGATTTACCTCGCAGTGGGATAGGCAACAATCATAGTTGAATTTGGTTATAATCGCCCCCATGATACGCTACTCGCTAAATTACTAGGAAAGTCTGGTTTTAATAATATGATAAAAAATGTCATTCTGTGGGCCATTATTGCAACGGTACTCATGTCTGTTTTTAACAGTTTCGGGCCGCGAACTGGAGCCCAGAAAGGGGTTGAATATTCGCAGTTTATCTCGGATGTGCGTCAGGGACGGGTGAGTCGTGTCGATATTGAGGGGCGGGTGGTACATGGTGTGAGTACCACGGGACAGCAGTTTACTACCTATGATCCGGGTGACCGGGGGCTGATCGGTGACCTGATTGAGAATGGTGTGGTGATTAATGCGCAGCCACCAGAGCAGCAGGGGATGATGATGCAGATCTTTATCTCCTGGTTCCCGATGCTGTTGCTGATTGCGGTCTGGGTCTTTTTTATGCGTCAGATGCAGGGGGGTGTGGGTGGAAAAGGTGGACCGATGTCCTTTGGCAAGAGTAAGGCGAGACTGCTTAACGAGGATCAGGTACAGGTCACTTTTTCTGACGTGGCGGGTGTTGAGGAGGCGAAGGAAGAGGTCTCTGAGCTGGTCGACTTTCTGCAAGATCCGGGAAAGTTCCAGAAGCTGGGTGGCAAGATCCCTCGTGGTGTCCTGCTGACGGGAGCACCAGGTACGGGTAAGACACTGTTGGCTAAGGCGATTGCTGGTGAGGCGAAGGTTCCATTCTTTACCATCTCCGGTTCCGATTTTGTGGAGATGTTTGTTGGTGTGGGGGCCTCCCGGGTACGTGATATGTTTGAGCAGGCCAAGAAGAGTGCCCCCTGTATTATATTTATTGATGAGATTGATGCCGTGGGTCGTCACCGTGGTGCGGGTCTGGGGGGGGGGCATGATGAACGTGAGCAGACACTTAATCAGCTACTGGTGGAGATGGATGGGTTTGAGGCCAATGATGGCGTCATTGTGATTGCGGCCACCAACCGCCCGGATGTGCTGGATCCAGCGCTGCTGCGTCCCGGCCGTTTTGATCGTCAGGTAGTGGTGCCTCTGCCCGACGTGCGTGGGCGTGAACACATTCTCAAGGTTCATATGAACAAGGTGCCGGTGGATAAAAACGTGAAGCCCAAGGTGTTGGCACGAGGTACCCCCGGCTTCTCTGGAGCCGATCTGGCTAACCTGGTCAATGAGGCCGCCCTGTTTGCAGCCAAAGGGGGCAAGCGCCTAGTCAAGATGGCAGAGTTTGAGAAGGCCAAGGATAAGATTATGATGGGGGCGGAGCGCCGCTCTATGGTGATGAGTGATGAAGAGAAGACACTCACCGCCTTCCATGAGGCGGGCCATGCGATTGTGGGGCTATCCGTTCCGGAGCATGATCCGGTCTATAAAGTAACCATTATTCCTCGGGGGCGTGCCCTCGGTGTCACCATGTTTCTGCCGGAAGAGGATCGTTACAGCCACAGTAAGGCACGCCTGGAGAGCCAGATTTCCAGCCTTTTTGGTGGACGTATTGCAGAGAGTCTGGTGTTTGGTTCGGATGCCGTCACAACGGGAGCCTCGAACGATATTGAGCGAGCCACAGAGATTGCCCGTAGTATGGTGACCAAGTGGGGGCTCTCCGATAAACTGGGGCCACTCAGCTATGCGGAGGAGGAGGGTGAGGTCTTTCTGGGACGTTCTGTCACCAAACACAAAGAGGTCTCTGATGAGACCTCTCACCTGATCGATGAGGAGGTGCGCGCAATTATTGATCACAACTATGAGCGCGCCCTGGCGATTCTCACCGAGAATCGGACAAAACTGGATCGGATGGCCGAGGCCCTGATTCGTTTTGAGACCATCGATGAGACTCAGATCCGGGATGTTATGGAGGGACGTTCTCCACGCCCCCCTGAGGATTGGAGTGACTCCGATGAAGAGGATGATTCATCGAACTCAACCTCTGCAGAAGAGGAAGGTAGTGATGGAGATGAGGATAGTGGTTCCGATACCTCTATCGGTGGTCCAGCTAACCAGCACTAATCCCTAGTTTCGACCATTGAAAATGGGCAGCCCCCAGATCATGGGGATACTCAATGTGACCCCCGACTCTTTTTCGGATGGGGGCAACCATGAGTCTACCCAGTCAGCGCTACAGCAGGCGCTGAAGATGGCGGAGGATGGTGCAGCCATCATTGATGTAGGGGGAGAGTCCACCCGCCCCGGTGCCGCTCCGGTCTCGCTGGATGAAGAGTTGCAGCGTGTGATCCCTGTTATTGAGGCGATACGCAAGGTGAGTGAGGTCTCTATCTCTGTCGATAGCGGTAAACCAGAGGTGATGCGAGCGGCCATTGCGGCGGGGGCGGATTGGATCAACGATATATACGCGCTGCGCAAACCGGGGGCCTTAGCGCAAGCTGCAGCACTGGAGTGCCCACTCTGTCTGATGCATATGCAGGGTAGACCGGGGACGATGCAGCAGGCACCCCACTACAACAATGTGGTGGATGAGGTTCTCACTTTTCTCTCTGATCGCATTGCTGCTTGTGAGGCAGCAGGGATCGCCCGTTCCCGCATCTGGGTCGATCCGGGGTTTGGGTTTGGTAAGAGGCTGGAACATAATCTACAGCTACTGAGCGGGCTGGATCGCTTCAGGGCATTGAATGTCCCGTTACTGGTTGGAATCTCCAGGAAATCGATGGTGGGAGAGCTGCTGGGGGGGCGCGAGGTGGGGGAGCGCCTGTTTGGCAGTGTGGGAGCGGCAGTGGTGGCGGTAGAACGGGGGGCAAATATTGTGCGGGTACACGATGTGGGTGAGACGCATGAGGCGTTGATGGGGGCAGGATTGATGAGAGGGAGTAGTGCGTGAGCAGGGAATTTTTTGGTACAGATGGGGTGCGTGGGCGGGTTGGAGAGATGCCGATCACCCCGGATTTTGCGATGCAGCTGGGCTATGCGGCGGGTAAGGTGTTGGCCAGAGATGGTCATGGCATGGTATTGATTGGAAAAGATACGCGGATATCCGGGTATATGTTTGAGTCTGCTCTGGAGGCGGGGTTTTCAGCAGCAGGTGTTGATATCGGGCTGTTGGGGCCAATGCCGACCCCCGCAGTGGCCTATCTGACCCGTACCTTGCGTGCAAAAGCGGGGGTGGTGATCAGTGCCTCCCACAACCCCTATTATGATAATGGTTTCAAGTTCTTCTCTGCTGAGGGAAAGAAGCTTCCCGATAGCTGGGAGCATGAGGTAGAGGGGCTACTGGACTCCCCGATTCAGACCGTAGACTCCTCCAAGCTGGGTAAGGCACGACGGGTTGAGGATGCACAGGGACGTTATATTGAGTTCTGCAAAGGGACCGTCCCGGCACACTTCTCACTGGCTGGAATTCGTCTGGTGGTTGACTGTGCGAATGGGGCGACCTATGCCACTGCTCCCTACGTCTTTGAGGAGCTGGGGGCAGATGTGGTGGTGATTGGTGGTGAACCGGATGGGGTCAATATCAATCTTCAGGTAGGTTCAACCTACCCGGATGTACTGGCGGGGATGGTGAAGCACTATCAGGCAGATCTAGGGATTGCACTGGACGGGGATGGGGATCGCTGTATTCTGGTGGATAGTCGTGGAGAGGTGGTTGATGGTGACCTGCTGCTCTATATCATTGCCTGCTCTCGACGCCGTGAAGGGGCTCTGCAGGGGCCGGTAATCGGAACTGTGATGACCAACCTTGGGCTGGAGCATGCCTTTGCCGCGCTTGAGATCCCCTTTATGCGTGCGGCAGTTGGTGATCGTTACGTGCTGGAGATGTTGCAGCGAGAGCAGGGGATTTTGGGCGGCGAGTCATCGGGGCACCTGCTCTGTCTGGATCGAACCACCACCGGCGACGGTATTGTGAGCGCGCTTCAGGTGTTGTATGAGCTGATCGAGAGCAGTACGACGCTGTCAGAGTGGGTGGATCGGGTGCCACTCTATCCTCAGGTGATGATCAATGTGCCGCTAAAACAGCGTGGGGTGAATGACAGTGAGTTGATTCAGCAGGCAGTTGCCGCAACAGAGGCTCGCATGGCTGGACGAGGTCGTGTTCTGTTGCGCCCCTCGGGGACTGAGCCGCTGGTTCGGGTGATGGTTGAGGGGGAGCATGCGGATGAGGTGGAAAAAGAGGTCAATCAGCTTGCGAAGTTGGTGAGAGAGGAGGTTGGCGAGGCTGTGGATGAGATTTAGTCACTATTTTAGAGTAACTATTCAGGGGTCATTTCCATAAACTCAGGCCACCGTCCCTCGTAGAGCAGTCTCAAAGCCTCAGAAGAGGATACTCCATTCTTCTGACAGGTGGAGAGATAGCTGCGTATGCGAGCAA
>Ga0233428_1001970_pt1 | contig 20595 bp, 21 predicted proteins | sample SI_118_April2016_4_FD_179890 | JGI IMG/M metagenome (GOLD analysis project Ga0233428, IMG submission 179890) | Seawater microbial communities from Saanich Inlet, British Columbia, Canada - SI_118_April2016_120_MG | ecosystem: Environmental > Aquatic > Marine > Inlet | place: Canada: British... | reverse complement strand
CCCACAGCAGCATAAAAACTCTCCAGATCGGGTTGCTCATAACGCTCCAGTAGTTTATCAACTGCAAACTCCGGGGAACCTGCCCGAACCAGTTCACGCTCCAGAATGGAACGACCGGCAACCACATTACCCTCGAAGTCCTGCTTACGAAACCACTGCCGCACCCGGTAGCGTGCTTTTGAGGTATGTAGATAATCTAAATTGGGATTCATCCAGTCCCGGGTTGGCCCCCCCTCTTTAACGGTCAGAATCTCAACGCGCTGTCCGGACTGCAGAGGCTGATTCAACGAAACAATTTTCCCATCGACCTTGGCTCCACGAGTTCGGTGACCCAACCCTGAGTGTATCGTATAAGCAAAGTCGAGCGCTGTTCCGCCCTCTGGAAGCTCCACCACCTCTCCAGCCGGCGTAAGAATATAGATCTGCTCCTCGGCCATCTCATCCCTAAAGCGGGTTCCCAGTGAGTGAAGTGGCTCATTCGGGGCACTCAACACCTCCTGCTCAGCCACCTCCTCTTTCCACTCCAACAGTTGCCGCAACCACTCTATCTTGCGTTCGTATCCTGGATCATATCTCCCGCCCTCTTTATATCTCCAGTGTGAGGCCACGCCCAGCTCTGCTGCCTCGTGCATATTATGGGTTCGAATCTGGATCTCCAACACCTGCCCCTCCGGGCCAAAAACCGCAGTATGAATGGATCGATAGTTATTCCCTTTGGGGTTGGCGATGTAGTCATCAAACTCTTTTGGAATATGGTTCCAGAGCCCATGAACCACCCCAAGTGCGGTGTAGCATTCCGTCACGCTTTCAACCAGGATACGCACCGCATTCAGATCATAGAGTGACTCCACCCCCACTTTTTTTCGCTCCATTTTCTTCCAAATACTGTAGAGGTGTTTACTTCTTCCAGTCACCTCTCCCTCCAGCGAGAGCTTCTTGAGTGCGGCTTTGATCGTCTCGATGACAGCCCCTATATAATCTTCTCTCTCCCTCCTTTTAAGGTCGATCTGTTGTGAAAGTGTCTGGTAGATTTCCGGCTCTAGTGTACGGAAGGTGTAGTCCTCCAATTGCCACTTCAGTACCCCAATACCCAGACGGTTAGCGAGTGGTGCCAAAATCGTGCGGCTCAACAGGGCATTATCCACCTGCTCCTGTTGGCTCAACCGCCCCGGTGAGCGCATCAACTCCAGATGGGCAGCCAGTTTAATCACCACCACCCGCACATCCTTCGCCATCGCCAGTAACATCTTGCGCAGATTTTCATGCTGATGATCGCTCTGAATGGTCACGCTCGCCTGATGAGCATGGAGAGTCGTCATCTCTGCACTCCCCTCTACCAGTTGCATCACCGGCTCTCCCACCTGCTCAACCAACAACTCTGGTAAAGGAGAGTGCGTCCGCTGTTGGTAGCTGTAGAGCAGTGAGGCAACCTGCATCTCTTGATCTTGTGGCGCAATCTGCTCCACCGATAGCGCCACCCGTTCAACGGCACGTTGAGCAGACTCCTGTTCTGACTCTGGCAGCGTAACCTGAAGATCCGAGGTCACCCATTCCCAGACCCTCTCGCCTATTGGAGTAGCCTGTATCATCAATGAACTCATCTGCGTTTTCGTCCCTCTCTGAGCCGTTTTTTTGATTGTCCCCGAAAGCGCTGCGAGTCTGCCGGTACCAGCTGATCCTTCCCCGATCCAATCAAGGATGTCATACCCAGCTTTGTCAATGTCTGTCGTAGCAGTGGCCAGTTATTCGGGTCATGATAACGAAGAAATGCCTTATGAACTCTGCGTTGATACCCCCCCTTGGGAATAAGGATCACCATAGAGTCGCTTTTTACTTTTCGCAGAGGATTATGTGCGCTGTGATACATCGCAGTGGCCAGTGACATCGGTGTTGGCAGAAAGTTCTGTACCTGGTCTGGACGAAAACGATTTCTCTTCAACCAGAGTGCAAGCTGAACCATATCCTCATCGCGAGTCCCCGGATGAGCGGCAATAAAATAGGGGATCAGATACTGCTCTTTGCCCACCTTTCTGGAGAATCGATCAAACAGCTCCCGAAAGCGATAGAAGGTATCAATACCTGGTTTCATCATCTTGCTGAGAGGTTCGGCCTCGGTATGTTCCGGGGCAATTTTCAGATATCCCCCGACATGATGGGTCACCAGCTCCTCGATATACTCCGGGTCACGGACGGCCAGATCATATCGGAGCCCGGATGCCACAAAAATACGTTTTACTCCAGCCACTTTACGCGCACTACGGTAGAGCTGCGTCAATGGTTGATGGCTGGTATCCATCTGTGGACAGATCTCCGGATAGACACAGGAGAGTCGACGACAGGCCGACTCAATCTTGCGACTTCTACATCGCATTCGATACATATTGGCGGTGGGGCCACCCAGATCTGAAATGTTACCGGAAAAATCGGGCTGCTTTTCGATCGCCTCAATCTCACGCAATATCGATGCCTCTGAGCGACTCTGGATAATGCGCCCCTCATGCTCGGTAATCGAGCAGAAGGTGCAGCCACCGAAACAGCCCCGCATAATATTGACGGAAAAGCGGATCATCTCGAAAGCAGCAATCTTTGCCCCACCATAAGAGGGGTGGGGTTGACGACTATAGGGTAGCTCATAGACCCGATCAATCTCATCGGTACTCAATGGAAGGGGTGGGGGCATCACCCAGATAAACTGATTTCCGTGTGGCTGTAGCAGTGGACGTGCATTACCCGGATTGGTCTCCAGGTGAAAAAGCCGGGAGGCGTGGGCATAACGCCGTTGATCCTCCTTGACCTGCTCAAAAGCGGGCAGGCAGACCACCTGATGCTGTCGATCAGCCACGTTGAGCGGAGGCGCATGTTCGCCCTCTTTTTCAAGCTCAGAGTAGTCGAGTAACTGCCAGCCGGACTCGGGTTGGTTCAGCCACTGAGACTGTTCAGCCTCACTCAATAGAGAGACTGTACCTCTCAGATCCCGAATCGAGCGGGGATGTTCTCCTGCCGCGACCCGATGAGCCAGCTCCACAATGGCTCGCTCAGCATTTCCATAGAGCAGCAGATCCGCACGACTATCGACCAGAATGGAGCGTCGAACCGTGTCGGACCAGTAGTCATAGTGCGCCAATCTTCGCAGGCTCGCCTCAATCCCACCAATGATGACCGGCACCTCTGGGTAGGCCTCTCTACAACGCTGACAATAGACAAGGGTAGAGCGGTCTGGGCGTTCTCCTCCTGTTCCACCGGGGGTATAGGCATCCTCTCGGCGCAAACGACGGTCGGAGGTATAGCGGTTTACCATTGAGTCCATATTGCCCGCAGTCACCCCAAAAAAGAGGTTGGGAGGGCCCAGCGCTTGATAGGGGGATGCACTGTTCCACTCGGGTTGAGAGAGAATACCGACCCGAAACCCCTGTGACTCCAGGAGCCGCCCAATCAGGGCCATACCGAAGCTGGGGTGGTCAACATAACCGTCCCCGGTGACCAGAATAATGTCACAGCTCTCCCACCCCAACTGCTCCATCTCAGCACGAGACATGGGCAATACCGGAGCGATCCCGAACCGGTGTGCCCAGAACTTACGACGACTAAAAAGTGATGACTGAGCCATTGTTATCCATGGTTACAAAAAGTATGGCTGTTGCACAACCCCGGCCATCTGTGGGTAGAGAGGAGAGGCTACTTCTTCAGTTTTATGGTGACCGGAAAAGCGAAACGGACATGCTCATGCTTGACGGTTTCAGGCAGCGCTTCAAAAGGCTGGGCAAAATCAATCATCCTCTTGACCGCCTCATCCAACACCAAATGGCCTGAACTCTTAATAATCTCACTCTCTACCAGAAGCCCCTTACGATCCAGAATAAACTCAATCACCACACGCCCCTCAATCTTATTCTCTTCAGCCACCGCCTTCGGATAGAGAGTAAATTGTGTCAGTTTTCCACGCATCTTTTTGCGGTACGCAAAATCAATTCCATCCGCCCCCCGGAAGTCACTTCTCCAGTACTTAGAGCGGCTGCTGCCAGCACTGTCACTGCGTGGCGGTTGAAGTGTGGAGGCCAGAGGATTCCAATCTCTGGCCTGAATCTGTGGCAGGCTATCAAAGGAGGATAGCTCAAACTCAATCTGCTCCCCCATAATCTCTTCCAGAATAATATCGGATTGATCCCCTAGCTCAGGTGGAATCAGCTCCAGTTGATCCTCCCAACTACTCTCTGCAGGTGCCCAATCCATCTCAAAGGCAAGGCTGGGAACCTCAGAGAAAGCATCGATCACCTGACTCAAATCAGCCATCGGTTCCAGCTCTGAAACAGGCATAGTGATCTCTGCGCTGTCTGGCAACTCTACCATTTCACTATCAACCACCATCATCACCGTGGGAGGCAATGGGGAGTCCAGCTCCTCTGACACCTCCATTACGATATCATCGCTCTCAACAGGCATCATCTGTTCAACCGAATCGGCAGGAAAGATATCCAGTGGTGCTTCAACGGGTACCTCATCAAACAGTGTGACAGGCTCCTCCATCTCAGGCATCAACGGTTCAGACTCATCCAGTGAAACCAGTGGAATAAAGTCACTCAGCAGTACCTCTGGTTGCTCCAGGTGCTCCAGAATCTCCTGATCAGCCAGCAACACGGTAAAAGGGAGTTCAGCACTGCGTTGCGAGACTTCAACCTGATATAGCGGAAGCCAGTATAGCGCCGCAGCATGCAGTAAAATGGAGGCCGAAAAAGCAACAACCCACTGTTGAGGTCGAATAACCATAATGGATTACGGGTTAACCTCGGTGATCAATTCAATTTTTTTAACCCCACTACTACGCACCTCCTCCAGCAGCTTCACCAACTCATGAGAATCCACACGATGGTCGGCATGGATCTCAATCGAAGGGGGCTCTCCTTTCTGGCTATACTCATCAATCAGGTAGCGAAGTTGATAACGGTTGCGTACCTCTCGCTGCGCAACCGCTCGCTTCCCCTGCTGATCCAGAAAGATAGAGAGGTTCTTTTTGGCAACACGAGCATCACTACTGGAACCGGGATGTTCAATCTCCCAAAAACTAGGGGAACGAACCGTTCCAGCGACCAGAAAAAATATAATCAGCAGAAAAATGACGCTGACCAGTGGGGTCATGTCCAGCTCTGAATGTTTGCTTCTGTGATAGTTGAATTCCATCGGTCACTCGCTACCGAACCAGGCTTACCTGATCAGCGCCTCCCGCACGAAGCTGATCCATCACCTGAATAACCTCTTGCAGTGGTAGTCCGGCATCAGGACGTACAATAAAGCGGGTCTGAGGCATTTTAATCAGACTTTGCCTGGTTCTCTCTGCAACTTCACTTAGGTGGGCTGCTCTGCCGTTAAGGTCAATACGCCCTCCGGCATGAACTCTAACCAGAGAACCCCCTTGCCAAGAGCTTACCCCCTCTCCTTTCTGGGCAGGAATGTTAAGCGCCATCATACGCTGCTGAGAAAAGCTCGTGGTCAACATAAAGAAGATCAACAGCAGAAACACGACATCAATCAGAGAGGTCAGGCTAAGCCACTGTCGTCTGGATGGGGAACCTACCTTCTCAAACCACATGAGCGTTACAAATAGACCGTTAAATCAGCAAGTAGTATTGATCAGGCTGCACGTCGCATAGCACTGAGTGTACGGGTCACCGCATCCCCCATATCCTGTCGCACGCGCTCAACAATCCCCTCTAGCCAATTGACCGCTGCCAACGCCGGAATCGCTACCGCAAGACCAAAGGCCGTAGTCACTAACGCCTCCCAGATACCGCCGGCAAGCAGAGATACATCAACCTGAACACCCGCCCCCTCTAACTGCATAAAGGCCTGGATCATTCCCAAAACCGTTCCCAGCAGCCCCAATAGTGGGCTCAGGTGGGCGACGGCATCAAGTCCACGGATATAGGAGGTGAGATGTTCCAACTGTGCACGTCCTTCACTCTCCAGCTCCTCTTTTGCAGCACTATTTTCCTCGAAAGGGAGCGTAGTATTACAGAGCTGAATCGATTTAGCCATCACCGCAGCGATCGGGCTATTTCTTTTCTTGGAGAGTTTGGCTACGGCAATTTCCACCTGCCCTCGCTCAATCTGTTCAATGGTGTAATCAACAAAACGACCTGAACCAAAGAGCACGCCACGCGACATAAAGTGGTAGAGCTTAAGTAACAGAATAGCCAACCCATAGACCGAGATGGTTAACAGAATGATGGCTATCGGGCCACCTTTTGATATGAGTACCTCCACATCCATGGTAAAGATTCCCTATTTAAAAAGTTTAATGGTGCCTTTGGCTCCTGTTTCCAACATTCGCAGGCAGTTGGGAACCTCCTCACCGCCACTCATACAGGCTGTCATACGATTCAACAGAATACTGCCCACATCACTACAGACCGTATTCTTCATGGGTACCAACTTCACAACCGTCTTATCGGCCATTACCTGCTGAAAGTCTGCTAGAAAGTGTGCCGTGATAACCTCATCCTTATTGAAGGCAAATAGCTCAGACTTAAACTCAGAGAACTCCGTATCTGTTCTGTTAGTGAAACGAACATAAGCCACACAGATTCCCTCTCTCTGCTCCAGCTTGTTAATCTCCATGTAAAGTCTTCTCTTTTCTTGCTCAATCACGGGAGGAGCCGGTTGTTCCACCGGGGCTAATTCAGCCACAGGAGCCGGTTCAGCCACAGAGACAGACTCAGCCACAGACTCTGTTTCCACTATCCCTTCCTCATCTCCATAGGTCTCATCCTCCGCAAAAGCCACTGAGACGAATAGTGAGAATACAACAACCCATTTCATATTTTTCAGCATCATTTATTTATCAACTAAAGTAAATTATGGTTAATTTCAGCGATTGCAATGAATTGCGAGATACTCCAGATCACTATCCTCAACCTCACCCAGCTCCCACTCTCCACGCATATCAGCGTGCTGAATAGCCGCCTCTTTGGCTGCTGCAGAGACATTCTGTGGAATCGAGATCTGCTGTCCTGGATAGATCAAATCTGCATCAACAATCTGCTCCCGGTTAGCACACAATAGCAGAGGCCATAGTTCGCTGCTCCCATAGACCTGTTCGTTGGCTGAAATCGACCAGAGGCTCTCTCCATCACTGACCTCTACCTCGGACAAGTGTACAACCGCAGCCATCGGAGCAACCTCAGGAGTCATATCTGCAGACTCAGGCATACCGATCTTTACCGTGGCATTCGTAACAGGCTCTTCAATTTTGGCAACCTCCATCTCAACGATCTCTGGTGGTTTTGCCGGTATAGGCTCTCCAGATTTCTCTGCAACCTCTACGGCTACCGCATATTTCGAGCGGATCTCCAGAATCGCGTCACACTCAGGCTGCGCATAACTCTTGTTCCAGAACCCGGTATGGATACACTCGCCATATGGGGTATGAATAATATTGCCCATACTATCGGTCAGGTACCCTTCAAAACTTCCCGCCTGGAGTGATGTGGTCAAAGCCAGTGCAGGAAGTGCCAACAAGGCCGCATACTCTTTTTTCTTCATTAAATATTTCCTTTTGGTTACAACAAAACCTGAAAATGGATGATTGTTACTCAAAACATTGATTCAACAATCGAAGCGTGACAATACTACTTCAGAAACCGCGCTATTTCCATGCCCTTTTCAAGAAAAACAGTCCTGCAAATAATGGTATCATCTCCTCTACACAATCCATCATCCAATAATCCTCGATTGATCACAAAAGTCCGCGCAAGATATACTTTTCAGACTCAATCGAGGGGTAAACCGAAGACGAGAACGATGAGAAAAATATTCTGCCAACCTCACTCATGGAGAGTCCTTCCTCTGCTCCTCTCTACCCTTCCCCTGACCACATCCGCCGAAGAGCTTTTGGTCAGAGAGGAGGCAGTAGCTCCCTCTGTTCGTCAGCCCCAACATATCCGACCGAACCCCCACGCTTTGGAGGAGATTCCTGACGACATCTGGAGCACGATTGCATCTCCATTTGACCCCATTCAGACGGCACCAAACTACCCCGCCTCTATCATGGAGAGGATGCCACCTCCTCCCCATATGGTAGCTCCCGCTCCAGTGCCTGCGTTTATTCCTCCAGCTGTTCGTGCCGTCCAGGCAGTACATGAGGCTGCCGTGCCACCACAACCGCCCACACACTACCCGGCACAGCCAACCCCTCTCCCCATCTCTATCCCCCATGAGCTGCCTCAACAAGAGAAGGTGGTGTCAGACTATCCCGAGGAGTACTGGAACTGCCTGTTGAATAATCTACAGGGGGTCGGTAGTGATGTTGCTGCTAAACTCATCACCCGGGCCTGCCAGAAGAGGCACCCTAAACAGTAGACTTCTACTAACCTCTACTTATTTAGAGGCTCCCTTTTAGAACAGTGGATCGAGAGCAATACCGAGAAAAACCACCATCCCCAGCCAGTGGTTGTGGAGAAAGGCGCGGAAGCACATAGCCGGCTCGCGTTTGCGGATCAGCCACTGGTGATAGCCACCGAGTCCAGCCGCAGCCAGCAGCCCCAGGTAGTAGCCCTCGCCTAGGCCAAACGCTATCCCAACCCGGACCAGGAGAAGCCCCATCAGCAGCTGAAACAGCCCAATCATCAGCCGATCCCATTTTCCAAATAAAATGGCTGTAGAGCGAATCCCCACCTTAAGATCATCCTCACGATCCACCATCGCATACATGGTGTCATAGACCACAGCCCAACAGAGGGTTGCCAAAAACAGCACCCAGGCCGCCGTGGGTACAGCGCCTGTTACCGCAGCAAAAGCCATTGGAATCGCCCAGCCAAAGGCGGCCCCCAAGAAGAGCTGGGGTAGTTGCGTATAGCGCTTCATAAATGGGTAGAGTATCGCCAGTAGCAGCGCCCCAATCGATAACAGGATAGTCAGCCCATTCATGGTTAATACCAGCAAAAAAGCTACCAGCACCATCCCCCCAAAGAGCAGTAACGCCTCTCTTGGGGAGACCTCACCACGGGTGATGGGACGTTCAGCCGTGCGGCGAACATGACGATCCACCTCCCGGTCGGCATAATCATTGATAATACAGCCCGCTGAGCGCATCAACACCACACCCAGTAGAAAGACCAGCAGTACCGCCCAGGGTGGAAACCCCTCTGCCGCAATCCACAACCCCCACAAGGTGGGCCAGAGCAGGAGCAGTATGCCGATAGGTCTGTCCAGTCGCATCAGACGCAGATAGGCTCCCCATTTCAACAACATGGATTCAACTCCTGACAGAGGTGGATGCTATCCAACTGATGATCCTCCCCCACGGGTAAGAGCACATCTGCCAATTGTGGCATCTCCACCAGCATGTGACGCGTTAACCTCTCAAAATAGCGCACAAAATCGACCACCTGATCCGGCGTCATCCCCCCACCTTGCAGCGCTCTCATCTTCTCCTCTTGCAACGCTCTCCACTCAACCACCGACGCCATACCTGGGGCCTGTAGCACCAACAGAACATCCATACGGGAGAAGAGGGTTCGATAAGCTCCCGCCAACTGTTCATTCACAAAATGGCGCCACTGTCGGTCAGGATCCAACCGCACCTCTAATGAGTTAATGGGTTGAACCAGCGCCTCAACCGGTTGGGGCGGAACTCCGACACACCACCCCTCAAACAGAATCAGATCCAACCCTTGTGGTGGACAGCGCCACATCCGCTCATCGGCAGACTCATCGCTAGCCTTATCAAAACAGGAGAGGGCGATCTGTTCATCCGCCTGAATGCGGAACAGGCGCTCCAGTTGATGGTTCAACCGAACCAGATCATGCGTCCCCGGAACACCACGTCTCTGTAACAGTGGATGTACCCGCTCGGAGAGCACTCTGCGTGCGCTTTTTCCCAGATAATAATCATCCAGAGAGAGAGTCATACTCTGCAGAGAGCGCTCCTCTCGCAACAGAATTTGAAGCCGCTTCGAGAAGGTACTCTTGCCCGTACCCTGAGCACCATTGATCCCGACCAGAAGAGGCCGTTTTTTTTCGCCAAGCTGCTGCTGTAGCCATCGACAGAGTGGATGATCCACCTGCTCCAGTCGACTCAATATAGGCGCTGGATCAATCTTCTGACTACGCAGATAGTGGAGCAGTGAGTCACTCATCAGGCACCACCTGGAGGCCCCTCTGGAGAGCCCTTTCGATGACGATGAGAGCCACGGCGCTGACGAAAAAATTGGCGCAGCAAAGTGCCGCTCTCCTCAGCCATCACCCCACTCTCTACCACACAACGATGGTTGAGCTTTGGACTCTGTAACAGCTGAAAGCAGGAGCCTGCAGCACCAGAACGGGGGTCTGTGGCCGCAAACACCACCCGGGCTATTCTCGCCTGCAGAATTGCCCCCGCACACATCGGGCAAGGCTCCAGGGTGACATAAAGGGTTGTTCCGGGAATCCGGTAATTATTCATCTGCTTCGCTGCAGCCCGAATCGCCTGGATCTCCGCATGGGCAGAGGGGTCCTGTTGCCCAATGGGGCAGTTCCATCCACTGCCGATTCTCTCTCCCGCATTGACTACCAACGCACCCACAGGAACCTCTCCCTCGCTCTCAGCACGATGTGCCAACTGTAACGCCTGCTCCATCCAGTGATAATCTTCCTGCTGCTGTGAGCTATTCATAGCCCTCTACTGCCTCTCTTTCATCCCAAAAATAGTTAGCCTCCCAGCAGGGGAGCCAGTTTTAGCAAGGGCACCGCTATGATAATCATCCCCGAATTGCACAGCCCCTCTGTAGTGGGGGGCGAGTTATTCCCACTCAATTGTGGCTGGGGGCTTGCCTGAGATATCGTAAGCCACCCTCGATATACCATCAATCTCATTGATGATTCGGGTGGAGACTCTACCCAGAAATTCGTAGGGAAGGTGAGCCCAGCGGGCCGTCATAAAATCAACCGTCTCAACCGCTCGGAGTGCGACCACATAGTCGTACTGCCGGTTATCCCCCATCACGCCAACAGAGCGAACCGGCAGGAAGACCACAAAAGCCTGGCTCACTTTGTCATAGAGATCGGCCTCACGCAGCTCTGAGATAAAGATATCATCCGCACGACGCAACAGCTCGGCATACTCATGCCTCACCTCTCCCAGGATACGCACCCCCAGTCCTGGCCCCGGAAAGGGGTGTCGGTAGACCATCTCGGAAGGGAGCCCCAGCTCCACACCAATCCTGCGAACCTCATCTTTAAACAGCTCTCGCAATGGTTCCAGCAACTGCAGCTTCATATCTTCCGGCAACCCCCCCACATTGTGGTGTGACTTAATCACCTTGGCCTTGCCTGATTTTGCCCCTGCGGACTCGATCACATCGGGGTATATCGTCCCTTGTGCCAACCACTTCGCATTAGAGAGCTTGCCCGACTCCTCATCAAAAACATCAATAAAGGTGTGACCAATAATTTTACGTTTCTTCTCCGGATCGGTCTCTCCACTCAATGCCGTCAAAAACTGCTCCTGCGCATCAACACGAACGACCCGAATCCCCATATGTTCGGCAAACATTGCCATCACCTGATCCCCCTCATGGAGGCGAAGCAGGCCATTATCAACAAACACACAGGTGAGTTGATCTCCCACCGCTTTATGAAGAAGTGCCGCTACTACAGAGGAGTCCACCCCGCCAGAGAGCCCCAACAAAACCTCATCCTCCCCCACCTGCTGGCGAATCTGTTCAATACTATCCTCTATGATATTGGCTGAATTCCAGAGTGATGCACAACCACAGAGTTCAACCACAAAACGGCTGACAATGCGCTCTCCCTGACGGGTGTGGGTTACCTCTGGGTGGAACTGTAGCCCGTAGAAGTGGCGCTGCTCATCGGCCATCCCTGCGAGTGGGGCATTTTCGGTCGAGGCCATCACCGAGAACCCCGCTGGCAGCTCAGTAACCCGATCCCCATGACTCATCCATACATCCAACAACCCATACCCCTCGGCAGAGGTGTGATCTTCAATATTATTCAGCAGTGCGGTATGCCCCTGTGCCCGCACCTGTGCGTAACCATACTCCCGCTGAGAGGCTGACTCTACTCTGCCGCCCAACTGAGCAGCCATGGTCTGCATGCCATAACATATCCCCAGTACCGGCACACCCAGCTCAAATACAATCTCTGGTGCCCGTGGGGTATCCTCGGCAGTCGTGGTCTCCGGCCCACCGGAGAGAATAACCCCCTTGGGATTAAACGCCTGAATTGCAGCCGCCTCCATATCATAGGGGTAGAGTTCACAGTAGACCCCCGCCTCTCGCACACGCCGTGCAATCAACTGGGTATATTGGGATCCAAAGTCGAGGATCAGGATACGGTCATGATGGATATTGGTCATAGCAGCTGGCTCATTCAACGCGGTAGTTCGGCGCCTCTTTGGTGATACTGACATCATGGACATGGCTCTCGGTCATACCGGCACCGGTCACCTGCACAAACTGGGGTCGGGTACGCATCTCTTCCAGATTGGCACAACCGGTATACCCCATACTGGAACGCAGCCCACCCATCATCTGGTGGATAATCGCAGCCATTGGCCCCTTGTAAGGGACACGCCCCTCAATCCCCTCAGGTACCAGTTTTTCCACATTGCCACTATTATTCTCCTGAAAATAGCGGTCACTGGAGCCCTTCTGCATCGCCCCAAGCGACCCCATTCCACGATAGGATTTGTAGGAACGGCCCTGGTAGAGCTCCACCTCACCGGGTGCCTCCTCAGTACCCGCCAACATCCCACCCACCATAATGGTGTGGGCACCCGCAGCAATCGCTTTGGCCATATCACCGGAGTAACGAATTCCACCATCGGCAATAGCCGGTACCCCCGTCCCCTCCAGTGCCTTGACCACGTTAGCTACCGCAGTGACCTGAGGCACTCCAACTCCGGCCACAATCCGAGTGGTACAGATAGAGCCGGGCCCAATCCCCACCTTCACCGCATCTGCTCCGGCGGCTACCAGATCAGTAGCGGCGGCAGCGGTGGCAATGTTGCCACCGATGACCTGAATCCGGGGGAAGTTATCTTTTACCCAGCGTACCCGATCCAGTACCCCCTGTGAATGACCATGAGCGGTATCCACCACCAGCACATCCACACCCGCCTCTGACAGTGCCGTAACCCGCTCTTCGGTATCACGCCCGGTACCCACTGCGGCACCCACCAAGAGGCGCTCCTGATCATCCTTGCTGGCATCGGGCTTGTCGGTAGCTCGCTGAATATCCTTGACCGTAATCATCCCCCGTAGCTCAAAGTTTTCATTAACCACTAATACTTTTTCAATACGGTGCGTATGCAGCAGCTCTTTCACCTGCTTTTTGCTGGCCCCCTCCCGGACGGTCACCAGACGCTCTTTGGGCGTCATCACAGAGGAGACCTTCTCATCCAGACGGGTCTCAAAACGGAGGTCACGACTGGTCACAATCCCCACCAGATCCGTACCATCCACAACCGGCAGACCAGAGATCCCATAACGACGGGTCAGCTCGATCACCTCACGGATGGTTGCACTGGATGAGAGGGTGATCGGATCGGTGACAACACCACTCTCAAAGCGCTTTACCTTCAGTACCTCACGCGCCTGCTCTTTTGCGCTCATATTCTTGTGAATGATACCAATCCCCCCCTCCTGAGCCAGTGCAATCGCCAATCTTGACTCAGTCACCGTATCCATTGCCGCCGAGATGAGGGGAATATTGAGTTCAATATCACGAGTCAATCGGGTACGAAGGGAGACCTGGGCAGGCACTACCGTTGAGTGTGCAGGCAGCAGAAGAACATCATCAAAGGTAAAGGCTTGCTCAACAAGACGCATGGCATACTCCGAAACAGTGGGACGAGAAAATTGAGGCGCAAATTATAAGTCGAACCACACTTTATGTCATTCATCAATCACTCCAATCAGGCGCCAAAATATGAAGAAAATGTGTATTTTGAACTTCACTAGAGAGAGGCGGTCTATAATCAGACATTCTCACCAAAGGATCAAACGAGGCAGACTCCATGATTTCACCCCGATATCGACCACTCCCAACCATTATTCTACTTTTCACCAGCAGCGCGTGGGCACTGCCCCAAAATAGTATCGCGGGCTCTTTTTCTGACTATGCGACGGTAACCCAGGTAACGCCTGTTGAGCGCCACTATACCATCCGCAGACCGGTTGAAAAATGTTGGAACGAGACGGTTCGGGTAAAGCAGCCCTCCTCATCAGGGAGCAGCTTCACCAATGAGCTGATTGGCGGCATCCTCGGAGGGGTGATTGGTAACCAGTTTGGTGGAGGACATGGTCAGGACGCAATGACCCTTGCGGGTGCGGCACTGGGAGCCTCGGTTGCCAATGATCAGGAGTCCACCTTGCCGCAACAAGGGCAGGGGGGCCATTACAAAGAGGTCGAGCATTGTGAAACCATCTATGAGACCGAGGAGAAGAGTGAGCACTCCCATTATCGGGTTAGGTATCACTACAATGGCCACGAATTCAGCGCTAAAATGGGCCGTGATCCGGGTAAATCCATCCAGGTACAGGTGTCGGTAACCCCTCAATAAGCCACTCATTGAACCCTCAACGTAAGGTATTCAGCGTCTCCCAGCTCAACCGGGAGGCTCGCGTTCTGCTGGAGAAAAATCTCTCCACCCTCTGGGTAGAGGGGGAAATTTCTAACCTCTCTCGTCCTGCCTCGGGTCACATCTACTTTACCCTCAAGGATGGGGGGGCACAGATTCGTTGTGCCATGTTCCGCAACCGCCTCAACTACCTGCGCTTTCGCCCAGAGAATGGCGCACAGGTGCAGGTTCGGGGGAGTGTCAGTCTGTATGAGGCGAGAGGCGATTACCAGCTCATTGCCGAACATATGGAGGTGGGAGGGGAAGGGGCCCTGCAGCAGGCCTATGAGAGACTCAAAAGAGAGCTCAAGAGTGCGGGGTTATTTGACGCTGACCATAAACAGGAGATCCCCTCTTTTCCTCAACGGGTAGGGATCATCACCTCTCCCTCAGGGGCTGCGATCCACGATATTCTCACCGTACTGGAGCGCCGTTTTCCTGCACTGCCTATTGTCCTCTATCCTACTGCGGTACAGGGAGAGAGGGCGGCGGGTGAAATTATCGCCGCCATTGCCCAGGCTCGAATGCGACAGGAGTGCGAGGTACTGATTCTTGCCCGTGGAGGGGGCTCTATTGAGGATCTCTGGAGCTTTAATGAGGCCTCGGTTGCACAGGCGATCTATCACTGCCCTCTGCCGATTATCTCTGCCATCGGCCATGAAACTGATTTCACTATTGCCGATTTTGTCGCGGATCAGCGGGCCCCTACCCCCTCTGCGGCTGCGGAGCTCATCTCACCCGACCATCAGGCTTGGCTACAGGCGCTAGAACAGCTTGAGCTGCGGCTGACGCGACAGGGACAAAATACCATCAACCATCTGGCGCTGCGGCTGCATGGGATCGAACGCCGTTTACGCCACCCCAAAGAGCGCATTTGTCAATTTTCTCAACGTCTGGATGAGAGTGAACAGCGCCTGCAACGCGCGCTGCTGAGACAATTTTCAATCCACTCTCAACAGCTTCATCAAGCGACCCAGGCACTCTACCAGCAGAGCCCTGGTAACCGTATTCTCAACCTCAGGCAACGGTTGGATGGTTTTCACCACCAGATCAACCAGGCCATTCACCATAAAATCCAGCACTATCGTGATCAACTCTCCGGGATAGCTCACACCCTGGATGCACTGAGCCCACTCTCTACCCTCTCTCGCGGCTATAGCATTACCACCACTCAAGACCGACAGGTGGTTCGCAATACCGAGCAGCTACAACCCGGAGAAGCGATCAGAACCCGACTCCATAAGGGGATAGTGGTTAGTGAGGTCATTGAGGTAATGCGCCAATAACAGCCAACAACTGCGCTGGCTGAACCGGGGTGGGCAGGGTGTGGTTCAGCGGGAACCTCCCCATCAGCTGCTGTAGATGGGGTGTATCCTCAGGGCGATAGAGAACCACCACCTGGGTATCGGGCAATTTTCTCTGGATATGGGCAAGCATCGACTCCAGATTACTGACCCGATCCCGGAAGGCGGGTTCGTGATAGAACTCAGCCACTACCACTGACGCTGTTTTTTTCTTTAAAAAGCTGATCGCCCGACGCATCTGATGCTCGACCTTGATGCGATAGGTTGTGGTCTGCAGTGCCCTAATCAGCTCTGGGTAGACCCCATATTCGATGATAAAGAGCAGCTCCTCCTCCCCATTTATCGCCACTACCCTATTCTCGCAATGCATAGATTCCCGGCAGGTTTCTCAGGTACCCCTTGTAGTCCATCCCAAACCCAAAAACATAACGGTCAGGTACGTTTAACGCATTGAAGTCCGATGGCGGGGCCACCTTGCGCTCATGCAGCTTGGTCACCAGTGTGACAGTAACTACCTCTGCGGCACCCTGCTCACTCCCCCACTGCCGCAGCGCATGAAGAGTCCCCCCCTCATCATGGATATCATCCACAAAAACCACCGTTCGCCCCTCAAGCTCAATGCGTGGATGGGCGATCCACTCCAGTGCACCTCCGCTCAGCTCCGTCCCATACCGGGTTGCATGAACATAGTCCACCTGAAGAGGAAAATCGAGACGAGTCAATAGATATCCCATCGGAATTACCGCACCATTCATTACCGTGAGCAGTAGTGGATGGTGGTCAGCAACCCGCTCACTCAGCGCTTGAGCCATCTGATCCAGCGCACTCTCCACCTCCTGTTGACTCCAGAGACGCTCAGCCTCACGACGAACCTTTTCTACCTCACTCAATGACACACTCATAACTCCATCTCCGCTGTGTGGATCTCATCCAGTCGCTGTACCCGCTCAACTGCCTGCTGCCACTGCTGGCTCTGCATCAGTGTGGCACGATCCATTGTGGGCCGTCCATGCAGACGCATCAGACGGGCAGTGCCCAGCGGATTGGCGTGGTTGGGCAGCGCATCCAGCACCTCAATCGCCTGCTCTCGATGGTTACAAACCAACACCATATCACACCCCGCCTCCAGTGCCGCCTCGGCACGTTGTTGAACCCCACCCACTTTTCCCGCCCCAACCATAGTTAGGTCATCACTAAAAATTGTTCCGTTAAACCCCAATCGTCCACGCAATACCTCTTGCAACCAGAAACGGGAGAAGCCAGCCGGATAGTCGGGATCAATGGCACGGTAGTAGACATGGGCTGGCATAATCCCCTCCAGGCCATAGGAGATCATCCGCTCAAAGGGAACCAGGTCATCAATCTGCAGATCCGCGTAGGGGCGCTCATCCACTGGAACATCAACATGAGAGTCGGCCGTTACCCCCCCATGTCCGGGGAAGTGCTTGCCCACCGCCCCCATCCCCGCCTGGTGCATGCCCCGCATCCAGCTCTGTGCCAGCATGGAGACCACCTCTGGTTTACGGTGAAAAGCGCGATTGCCGATGACCCCACTGACACCATGCGAGAGATCCAGTACCGGAGAGAAGCTGAAATCAACCCCACAACTCAACAGCTCCACCGCCATCAACCATCCGCTGGATTCGGTCTCCCGATGAACCTGCTTTGGGGCATGGTCGAAAAGCTCTCCAAAGCGGGCCATTGCAGGAAGCTCGGTAAAACCCTCTCGAAAGCGCTGCACCCGCCCACCCTCCTGATCTACAGCAATCAACAACTGCGGGGAACGAATAGCATGAATCTCTTCGCAAAGCCGTGTCAACTGCTCAGGTGAATGGTAATTTCGACTAAAGAGGATCACCCCCCCTACCCTTGGATCAGCCAGCAGTTCTCGCTCTGTCGTGGAGAGTTCAACCCCATCCAGATCGAGCATGAGTGGTCCTAATGTCATTATTACTCCTCAATCCATACGGTTGTACCCACGGCAACCCGCTCAAAAAGATCCATCACATCACCACTTCTCATACGAACACAGCCATGTGAACGGGGAACACCCATCGGCTCACAATCGGGTGTACCGTGAATATAGATCATCCTGCGCAGCGTGTCGATGTTACCCCCCCGATTCAAACCCGACTCATCCCCACTGAGCCAGAGTATACGACTGAGAATCCAGTCTCTGTCAGGGTACTGTCGAGCCAGCGGCTCACTATAGATCTCACCGCTGTAACGTCTGCCGACAAAGACGCTATTCAACGGGCAACCTGCGCCAATCTTGATCCGAACATGGTGACGACCACGTGGGGTACAGCCGCTATTCCACTGCTCACCAGCCCCTCTGAGTGCGGTTGATACCGAGTAGGTGAGTGGCTCTTTACCTTCTCTGTAGAGTGTGAGCTGTTGTCTCTTCAGGGAGATACGGATCTCCATAGCGTAAAAAAGTTAAGACTTTCTAATCTCTAAAGTTGTTAAACTGCAGAGGGATGGGGAACTTCTCCTCTCGCAACAGGGACATCACCGCTTGCAGATCATCCCGCTTCTTTCCCGTCACCCGAACTTTTTCCCCCTGAATCGCCGTCTGCACCTTGCTCTTTGACTGCTTGATCAATTTTACTACCTGTTTCGCGGTAGCGGTATCAATCCCCTGCACCCACTTCACCGACTGGCGTGCCTCACTGACATTGGATTCAATCTCACCCGGCTCCAGGGCATCTGCATCAACCCCCCGTTTTGCCATCTTGGAGCGGAGCACATCCATCACCTGGTTGAGCTGAAACTCATTATCTGCCTTGAGGAGAATCCCCCCCTCCTCCTCCTCAACCGAGGCTCCAGTCCCCTTCAGGTCAAAACGGTTGCTGATCTCACGGCGGGCCTGGTCCACTGCATTACTCACTTCATGCAGATCAACCTCGGAAACAGTGTCAAATGAGGGCATGGATTCTCCTTCAAATTAGGCCAATTGATCATCGGCAACATGGTAAGTGGGATCTTCCAACAGATTAACCTCAACCAGATCTCCCGCTTTGTGTAGCAGTATACGACACTCCGGACTAAGGTGGCGCAAATGTAGCTGTTTACCCTCCCGCAGATACTTCTCGGCCAGGGTATCAATCGCCTCAATCGCCGAGTGATCCACCACACGGGAGTTTTTGAACTCAATAATGACCTGATCCGGGTCACTACCGGGGGTAAACAGGTCGAGAAAATTCTTTACCGAACCAAAGAAGAGCGGGCCGTTAAGCTCATAGATTCTGGTTCCATCCTCTTCATCACGCTTGGCTATATTGATATGGCTGGCATGCTCCCAGGCAAAGATCAACGCGGAAACAATAACGCCGACAATGACCGCAATCGCCAGGTCTGTCGCCACCGTGACCGCAGAGACCAGTACCAACACAAAGGCATCTTTGGTTGGGATCTTGTTCATAATGCGCAGACTGGACCATTCAAAGGTGCCCAATACAACGATGAACATCACCCCCACCAGTGCTGCCACCGGGATCATCTCAATCAGGCTGGAGGCAAAGAGGATAAAACTGAGCAAAAAGAGCGCCGCAGAGATACCAGAGAGACGCTCCCTTCCCCCGGAATTCACATTAATCATGCTCTGACCAATCATTGCACACCCCCCCATACCGCCAAACAGTCCGGTCGTCGTATTGGCAATCCCCTGTCCAACACACTCTCGATTTCCCTGTCCACGGGTATCTGTCACCTCATCAATCAGGGTGAGCGTCAGCAGAGACTCAATTAAGCCAACGGCCGCCAGAATGAGTGCATAGGGAAAGATGATATAGAGGGTATCCCAGTTAAATGGAACCACTGGAAGGTGGAAAGAGGGGAGCCCCCCCTCAATGGAGGCAAGATCCGCCACCCGTTTGGTGTCCAGATCCAGAGCAATTACCAGCAGCGAGACAACCAGAATTGCTGCCAGCGAGGCAGGAAAAGCGTGGGTCAATTTGGGCAGGTAGTGAATAATAGACATGGTCAACAGTATCAACCCCCCAAACAGCAGCAGTGGTTCTCCACTCATCCATTGAGTGGCTCCCTGCTCCGTTGGAAACTGAAAGTGCTGCAACTGGGCGAGAAAAATAACAATAGCCAATCCGTTCACAAAACCGAGCATCACGGGGTGTGGAACAATCCGAATATATTTACCCAACCGCATCATCCCGACACTGATCTGGATCAACCCCGTCAATACCACTGCCGCAAACAGGTACTCGACCCCATGATCCGCCACCAGCGAGACCATCACCACCGCCATAGCCCCAGTGGCACCCGAAATCATTCCGGGTCGCCCGCCAAAAATAGCCGCCAATAACCCCACCATAAAGGCCGCATAGAGCCCCACCAACGGCTCCACCCCAGCCACAAAAGAGAAAGCCACCGCCTCAGGCACCAGCGCAAGAGCAACCGTTAACCCTGAAAGAATCTCACCCCGGATACAGCTCTTACTGATACACCCTAGCTGAAACATCGATTATTTCCTCATTTCGGAATCATGAAAATGTAACTATGCAGCAGTAGCTGAACATTAGAGCTACTATCGTCATCTAGGTGGCTGTCCGAGAATAGAAGCCGTAGCGAAAATCAGAGAAAGATTATAAGGTGAGTTTATTGATTGAGGCGAATAGTGTCGCTATTTAACGAGATCAATAAGCTCAGATTATGATCTTTATG
>Ga0233428_1001963_pt1 | contig 20616 bp, 21 predicted proteins | sample SI_118_April2016_4_FD_179890 | JGI IMG/M metagenome (GOLD analysis project Ga0233428, IMG submission 179890) | Seawater microbial communities from Saanich Inlet, British Columbia, Canada - SI_118_April2016_120_MG | ecosystem: Environmental > Aquatic > Marine > Inlet | place: Canada: British... | reverse complement strand
AGCATGCGTCAATGAAGATCCGGATAGTTCGTGCTGGAAGCTTGTTCAGGTTCTTGTATAGGGTGGCAATCGGATACCCCGAAATCTCAGCCCGGTTAGGATCACCGTCGCTTGGTAGCAGGTAGGCCTGCCCGTCCTTCAAGCCTGGGACGCCGTGCCCTGAGTAGAAGACCGTGACGTCGCTCTCTCCGGTCCGCACATAATCGAACAGCTTGCCTTCGTGCGTTTCCTTGTTACCAAACACCGTGACCATCTGGTTGAAAGTCGCGTCCCGCAAATCGATGACATTACCGTCACGATAGCCCAGACTTTCAATCACGAACTTGCGGAACGCATCCGCATCGTTGTGGGCAAAGGAAACTTCCAGGATGCTACCTTCGTAGGTCTTGTTACCGATTATGACGGCGATACCGTCATCGTTGACCGGCGCGGTGTTAGCCGCCGAAATGCGGGCGAATAACACTGCGGCCATAATCAAGATATTGACGAGCAGGCCAGACATGTTGTTTCTGCTAACTAAAATGGGGAAACGTTCCAATTGGTTACATTTCTATCTGGTTGAGGAAGTTTAAAGTCCGGTCGTGGTATTACATACTAATCAAGACGTCTCCACAAATTCAAAAAAAGTTCATCCATCCGTATTCCCAATTCGCTCGCCGCATTTCGACTCCGAAACAGGGTTAGCAGACGACCACATTCAATCCTAGCGCCTCAAATTGTCCATTTAGCTCCCCGACACCTCCATTGAACGCCACAAAAAAACAGCTACTCCCAGGGGTGCCATCCTCAACGAGAAACAGACCAAGTCGCTTTGTTTCCCTTTCACTCAACTTTTGAAAAATATCCAATCCACAACCGTACGGTCCATACGAAGAGGCCTGCCACGGGCCAAGGTCTTCAAACTCAATCTCAGTATCCAGCCAAACCTCAACCTCATCCAGAGACCAGTCATTTGGATCTTCGATAAGGTGCTCAATAGCGCCGAACTGTTCATCCAACGCTTTCTTGAGCGCTTTTGGTTTCTGGCCTTCGAGGGACAAGTGTTCCCTGTGTGTTGGCAACTCAATGTCCCCAAAATCAAAGTCTGGATCTACGAGATAGCCAAATTCGTCGACGGCAAGTTTGAAAGGTTCTGAAATTGGTCTGGCAATGGCGTCCTTGGGCCAGAGTGTTGCTGCACCTGTTACAGCTGCAGCTGAGGTGGTCGCAAAAACGATTTTCAGAAAATCACGGCGGTTAAGATCGAAAGACATAAAAAACCCTCCTGTGGTCAAACGGGAAGAGCTGACGATCTGAATGGCAGTGGACCCCTTGGTTGCCGTCCTTGGCCACATCTCCCTTGCGGGACACCACCTTGCCGGGTTGGGCAGGTTGGTGAGGGCGTCAGCCCTCTCTTGATGATTGGAAAAGAATATCAGACTCCTGGCGAAAATGATAGGGGAATGACGACGCCGACGATTGAGGTTAACATCGCTAAATGACCCGCCTATTCTGCTCTCATGAACGCCAAATAGTAGCTGAGAACGAACACGCATTTGCCATTGCTGATAGATACCCCGTGTCTCCCGGACACTCGCTAGTTATTCCCAAACGTCATGTATCCTCGGTTTTTAAGTTGTCTGAGGATGAATATGCAGGGTGCTTTTCTTTGGTTCGAACTCTGAAAGCGGTGCTTGAAGAAGCCCCGTCATCGCCGGCTAGAAGGATAGAACCAGAATAAACAATTCTCATTCCATGAAATTCAACATCTCCGCTGACCAAGAGATATCTCTGTCTAGAAGTGATCGATCGCTATTAAGGTCAGGTATGTTGTAGCCATCAAAACCATTGGTCTAGTAATCGGAATAAAGTCACGCCGCCATGAAGCACGGCAGATTGCTTTTCCGAACCATCCCCAAAAGACAAAGGGCTGTGAAATGATAATAACTCTTTTATATATAATCATTACTCTCTTGGTACTAATTCTGCTCATTCAAATTGCTGCAAACATCGAAATTGTTTTTGGTCTAATTGCATTGGCCTTGATGCTTGGGATGTTTGTAGGGGCATTGGGAATTATTGGTTTGATTCTCTGGTTTGTTTATTCGCTGATATCTAGCTCAGGAGCAAGCTTGTCTGAGATAGTAATCTGGGCAGTAGTGATCATTGCAGCAGTTACCGTTCTTTCCGGCTTCATTATTCTGATTGCAAAAATCAAGTTTATGATTGAGGACTGGTGGGATGAACGGCAAGAAGCAAAGCGTAATCTGTCAACGGCAGATCGAGAATAGTTGTGAGAACAAATCTCTTGCAACAATTTATATTCATATGTTGAGGTCTTGAATTGACTCACCAATTTTCTCTCCTTTTTTTAATAGGGTCTCAGTCCATCATCCGTATCTGGGGTAGACAACCAAGCAAATATGGCCGTCAATTGATGTAATAATTTAGCCTGAATACACCGATATCCACCCTCTGAAATAAGGGGTTTGTAGTATTAATCCAAATCAAAAATACCAGAGCTGGTTTCTAGTTAAGACCCTGATAATGATATAAAAACGATCCTATTTATTCCATAACCACACCTGACTTTAACGCGATTACCCAGATTCATTTAGCTCTTCTTTTCAAGGGTGTACATGGCAGCCCACATTGGGCTAGCGCATTCAGAAACAGATGGAATTTACCTGAGAGATTGAGTGGAGCCCGCTCAGTCGTTGAATGGTTTTCCGTCATTCAACAATCTCGTGGACAAAAGGATAGTAATGACCTTGAACATGGATAATTACGAATTGTGTAAAAGTTGATTTCTAGCTCTAGATGACATGCAATGATCGCTGACCAGTGATTTCCCAATCGTCCGGCATCTTGGCATCAAAGCTCAGGAATTCGCCGGTATCATGCCAACTAAATTCCCAACTTTCGGCATCTGCTTCGTCAAAGGGTCGAAGCTGAACATCAAAAACAACTGCGACCTCGTAACCTGCTGCATCATTGTGTCTGATATCCTCAACCTTTGTCAGTTTAGCATGGCCACTAAGTGCCAAATCGACGTCCAATTCCCATTTGAGTACGGCTAGCATTCGTTCAATTTCAGAAAGAGGGTAATTATCGGGGCCCATCAATTCGAGCACCACGGACAAGTTAGCTTCAAAAACCATGTTGGAATTCACGACGATCATCCCCTATTTTCAGACTTTTGTTAGGCATATCTTTGAGACCGTGAGTGCTGAAGATTAGAAAGTGCACTTAGTCCTCTTTCATAACCTGTCCGTCATTCGCATTGACAATGTAGCGGCCCGCTTTGGCAGATATATCAATCCACAGGTCTATATATTGAATGTCGTATTCACTTTCTTCTTCCGCACTATTAATACGACTGACAAGTTTGTCGAGAACGTCAATCACTTCATTTACTGATCCCTCTACTTCATCTGTAATTTTCATTTGCCGGAGCGTCGGACTGTCATCCCAACTCTCTGCCGCCTCGCACTCGGACAAATATTTACCCTCCTCATCAAAGATAATTTCATAGCCGTTTTCGTGTATTGCGCTGTATTTCACATCAAAATTTTTGCCACATAAGCAGATCACAGCTAGCAAACTATCCTTTACAGCTGACTCCATATTTTCTCTCCTTTGGCCAGACAAAATTCTCTCGGGGAGGATAATTCGACCGCAATTTAGACTACACGGGTCGCTCTAAATCCAGAAACCAATTGTTGTTGATCAGGTGAACTACTTCAATTTCATTCAATCCGCTGTGCTCAACCCGAAGCGTCGTCACCGCTCATATAGCCCCCACCACCACTGCTCCCACCCTAAAGGGTGGTGGAGCAGGTGGTGCAAGTGGAGCATCTGCGTCACTTGCGACCCTTAAACTGCGACACCTTACAATGGTGGCGTATAGCTTACTGAGCTTGGGATTGAACTGTTTTGAGGGACAGAAAGTGCACCACTTCAAATGCCAATAATGACTAGTGACGCAAAAACCGGTAGCTATTTCGCCGACTCCCCAACCTCTATATAGGGGTGTTTCTTTCTGTCTTCCCCTTCTTTTTCGACCTTGATCAGAACGCCGCTTGTAAGCCAGGTTTTCAGGATTCCTTTTACTTTGGATTTGTTTTCCGCCTGCTCCAAATCCAGATCCAGAATTTCAGCGACGACCTTGCCAACCCAGTCCTTGGCTTGAGCGCTTTCGCGATAACATCCACCAACAATACGTTTTTGAACTTCTTGCAAGTGATGCATATTTACACCGTCAAACGGGTCTGGCCATTTCCATTCAGCTGCAACACCGACATTGTCAGACGGCCTGGCTTTAGTTGCATTGCCAAGGTCGACACCCTCAAGTTTCCGCCATATCGATTTATCCCCGGGTGGGGCCATGTTGCGCTTGCCGTCATCAACACGCAGATAACGACGACGGTCACCCTCTACTCCTGAATTCTTCGCCTCATCAATGGACATGACGTTAACGATCCTCGCTGAGCGCACGGCGCTGACAAACGATGATGCACCGCGTATGTCGTCCGACCCTCTGTCTCCATTGCCTTTGCGAAGGTGCGGAACGAGCTCTATGCAAACACCTGTTTCTTCTGCAATTTCAGCGAAAGTTGTTATCACGGTATCTATACGTTCGTTGGCGTTTTCCGAGACCCTGTGAGCTTTAACGAACGGGTCAATGATCAGGAGGCCTATTTCCTTGTCTCGTATTTCTGCTTTGAGGGCATCGACTACCGGAACGATGATTTTCACCCCGTCATGTGAATCCTCGGCAATTACAAACGAAGAACTGCGCCCCGACGTCAAATATAATCTGTTTTTCAATTGTTCTTGAGAGATTTCATATTTCATCGTGGTTGCGGTGAGGCGACGACAGATTTCATCTTGAGGGTCCTCAAGGTTCGCATACCACACAGGACATGATTCAATGACTTCTTGACCCAACAAATTTTGACCTGTTGCAATCGATAGAGCTTCGGCAACGATAATTGTCGACTTGCCTGCACCACCGAACCCAGCAGTCGCTGTTACAAATTTACGGATGTAATGACCACCATAAATAAATTCACGCGGCGGAATTTTTGACGGATCCCCAAGAACAAACGGGATAGCAACAGGTAGGTTGCCGCCCTCCTTCGACTCAGCGCTGGTCTCTTTCTCGCACTGACTCCACTCTGGTACAGTTCTACAATACCTAACAAAATCGCCGGGCTCTCCGCCCAGTTTCAACCAATCAGAAACATCACCTTTTTGGGGAAGGTTCGGCATGTTACCTGTCAGGTCGACGACTCTGACGGACGAAGCCTTACCGAATAAACTGACGGCGACAGTTTCAGCATGTTCTCTGCCAGGTTCGTCGTTGTCATGAACCACGTACACGGTCATGCCCACAAAGTGTTTGGACAAAGTCATTGGCCAGTTTTTTGCGCCGCCTGCGTTACAAGTCGCAACCAGGCCAAGAGCGGCAAGGGCATCGGCATCCTTCTCTCCCTCGACTATGAAGACTTCTTTTGTTGTTGAGGCGAGCAAATCGGAAAGTCTGTAAGGCACGCGCTCGACGCCTTTAATACTCCAGACCCACCCGTCGGAGCCGTCAGGTCGACGTTGTCTAAATCCTTTGGGCTCATAGCGAACTACTTGATAAAGAATCTCACTATTTTTGTCGGTGTAATCGTAGGTTGCGAGGATGTGCCGTGTCGCACTCTCATTTGAATTGCTATCGCTTTTTGGCCAAGAATCAATTCGTTTTAAGCTATCTATCACCGCATTTTGTGAGCAACCAGCATGGCACTTTACAAGAATTATTCCATCGTCAGAGTCCGATATCGAAAGACTAGGCGTAAAGTCTTCGTGAGCTGGGCAAGAAGCTTGCCATCCACTGGAGGTTTTCGTTGGATTTTTGAGACTTCGAGCAACGGATTCTGCATTGATCATAGCAAAGACCTCGTCGGTTCTTCGATCGTTACAGACCGAAGATTTTAGCATCTCGGGGGTTTATTTTGACAGTATCTGATATGACGAAAGCTACTCTACGCGCTCAGATTTTCGACTGGCTATCCAGTCATTTATCTCATTAAACGACCAGCCGATCCGGTTGGGCCCAAGCTTTATTCTTTTTGGAAATGCTCCTGCTTTTTCCATGCGCCAAATATGCATGTCTGAGAACGGCACGAGTTCCCGACGCTCTGGAGCCGTAATAATTTTATCTGATGTACTCGTATTCATTGGATCACTCCTGCTTTGTTTGCGGAAGTGAGATTATGATGTGTCTTTGGTAAAGATATTGTTTCGATAATTATCTCTTTGTTAATTTTTGATTCTACTTGATGTTCACGACTTTGCTCTTTGTTAGCTGCACGATCTGCTCAACTGCCCGGGGCCAAGACTAAGATCATAGCGTCTCCTCCCTTGTATGGCGCTGCTCTTGAGCCGCAAGGTAGTTTCTGTTGGTGTAAAGCTTCACTGATTTGTATATATACGTGTAGGCGTTGTAGCGAATAACTAGCATTGAACTTCCGCTTAGCCCCTGGTAGCGGACATTATTGAAGGGTGTTTGGAACTTCCGCTGATAGCCAACAACGGATGGGGTGGATGGCTCCCGCCCACGGCATCAAAGTGCCAATATGGGAGTTGTTGATAACAACCCCGAGCCAAAGGAGCCCCCCGGATGAATATTACCACTGTCGGCCTTGATCTGGCCAAAAATGTATTTCAGGTCCATGGAATTGATAAGGATGGAAAGGTGATCGTCTGCAAGGCACTGCGACGGCGTCAGATGATTCCGTTTTTTACGAAGCTTGAGCCTTGTCTGGTTGGCATTGAAGCTTGCGGTACGAGCCACCATTGGGCGCGTCAATTGTCGGCGTTGGGGCATGCGGTCAAGTTAATGCCGCCAGTCTATGTGAAGCCTTACGTCAAGCGCGGTAAAACCGATGCCGCAGACGCTGAAGCGATTTGCGAGGCGGTACAACGGCCTACGATGCGGTTTGTCGCGATCAAGTCACCCGAACAACAATCTGTTCTGTTTCTGCATCGAACCCGCGACCTGATGATCAGGCAGCGTACTCAGGTGGTCAATATGATCCGCGCCCAGTTGGCTGAATTCGGCATCACGCTAGCCAAAGGAATTCAGCATATCCTTAAGATTGTTCCGCAACTTATTGACGGAAAGGTGCCGGATGTTCCTGAATTAGCAATTAAGATTCTGTCCACTCTTGCGACACAGGTGGAAGACCTACAGGTCTTGATATGCGACTTGGACAAGGAACTGAAGGTATGGTTCCAGGGCAGCAAGATAGCAAGGCGTCTCGAGACAATTCCGGGCATTGGGTTAATTACCGCGACCGCCCTCGCCGCAACAGTTGCTGACCCGCATCAGTTTACCTCTGGCCGGCAATTTTCAGCATGGATTGGACTCACGCCTAAATCAAATAGCAGCGGCGGCAAAGAACGTCTTGGACATATCTCCAAAATGGGCGACCAATACCTTCGCCGCCTGCTGGTCAATGGCATGACATCGCAGCTCCGTTGGATACGAAGTCATCCCGGCAGTCATCGTTGGGCAGCCAACCTATTGGCCAAAAAACCACCCAAGCTCGTTGCCATCGCGATGGCAAATAAAGCGGCGCGCATCGCCTGGGCCGTCATGACCCGTGATGAGATATATCGCAAACCGCAAATGACAACAGGCGAAGTCGTATGAGCCGTGAATATTGAGGACGACTGAAGCGATTTTGAGAATGTGAGGACGATGTGATGTGATGGCGAACCGGTTAGGCCGGGAATAGGGAAAACCTGATAAATGTCCAGGACGTAATTGTCCGTACAACGGAATAGGACCTTATTCGCGGAAACCATCAAGGCCAGCGGAAATAGACACCGCGCAAACAGGCCGGACACAAGACTGTACCTAACGACCACGCCGAAGCAGAACAAAACCCTTGCAAACTGGGAGCCATCCACACAGGACATCTTGCTCTTGAGGCTCTCGAGAAATCAGAATTCCAGATCATTCTGAGTGACCTCAGGATGCCCGATTATGATGGACCCTGGTTGTTTGAAAAATTGCAGGACCAATACCCGGACCTTGTTTCCAGGACGGCCTTTGTGACCGGAGACACATTAAGCAGTGATATCGCCATGTTTTTAAAAAATGCCGGGCGGCCCCACATTGAAAAGCCGATTACACCAAGAGAAGTCAGAAGTCTGGTTTCCTTGTTATTGGTGCCATGATTGCCGCAATTCGTTCGAATCGTTGCTGAAAAGGCCAAAACTGAAACAATTGAAACAATAAAGCGCGAATTATGACGCCATCCTGAAATCGGGCCCGTCTATGTTTTAGCCGTTGCCAACGAAGGCAGCGGGGATCAGGATCAGGACCAGGGGAATGAGGACAGGTCATGTTTATTTATGTGAACGGCAAGGAAACAGAAATCGGCACCATTAGTGGTTCCGCTTATGCGCGCGAATTTGATCAGGAGCAGGTTTTTGGAACCAGCTCTTCGCTCAGAACGACCTGGGCACGGCGTCGCAATAATATTGATGTTTACCTTGAGGCCTTTGATACTGCATCCCGGTTCATTTGGACAAAGGTCCAGGCGGCACGCGACTCCCGTCAGGCCCGCAGCGCTGTCAGATCGTTCCAACATCTGGATGATCGCACATTGAGCGACATTGGCCTGTCTCGGGCTGAAGTTGGCTTGATGACGAGCGGCCCAACGATTGAGCCAGAATCAGGTCGGGAAAATCGCGAGTCAGTGAAGCGACGCCATGTTTATCACAACAGCCTGTTTGATGGTCTCGCTTCTTGATGTCAGAATACGGCCTTACAAACTCTAGCCAGATTGGCTCGCAAAATTCGCAATTCAGGGCAGCGAATGCCTTGCGTACCGGAGATATAGGCATGACCAGGAAAGATCATATTGTTGTCGTCGATGATGAGCAGGACCTTCGCGATACCCTGCAGGAATATCTTGAGCTCAAGGGGTTTCGCGTCACGCCGGCAACCGGGGGTGCGGGGTTGCGTGAAATCATGGCGCTTGGGGAACCTGTCGATCTGGTTATTCTGGATATCGCCATGCCCGGGGACGATGGCCTGACGCTGGCTCGTTATTTGCGGGAAACCTCGGACGTGGCCATCATTTTCCAAACCGCAGCGGGTGAAGTCATAGACCGGATCGTTGGCCTGGAAGTGGGTGCAGATGACTATCTGGCCAAACCGGTCGACATGCGAGAGCTCTATGCCAGGGTTAAATCTATCCTGCGTCGGATGCGGACAAACTCAGCGACATCAGAGAATTCCCAGGATAAACAGCAGGTGCGTTTCGGCACCTGTTTTTTCGATGTGCATGGCCGTTGCCTGTTTGATGCCAGCGGTGAAGAAATTGCGATCACTGCGATGGAGTATGATCTGATGCGGGCCTTTGTTGAGCGCCCGAACAGAGTGCTCAGCCGTGATCAATTGATGGAACTGGCCCACAACAAGAACTGGGACCCCTTTGACCGATCAATCGATATCAGAATTGCCCGCCTGCGTCGTAAAATTGAACGCGATCCCGGCAAGCCCCAGGCCATCAAAACTGTAAGGGGCGTCGGCTATACTTATGTGCCATGATCCAGGCAATATTTGTGCTTATTCAGCCATTACTTGGAGAAATTAAAATCAATATAAAGTATAGAGTAACGTTAACTTAGGTTAATTTATTTGTTCAGCTCATTGCTGTTTTAATTACTGGCTATGCCAAGAATAAGGTCTATATTGTCGGGTGATATTATCAGTCATAGCCGGGGGCCGCGATGACACTTTCTGCAGAAGCAGATCAACCGACGCAGAATGCCGCAGTTGTCGACACCGAGCAGCGCGTTGTTCAGGATGTAGACAGGGATTCGATTCACACCCTGCCACTCAGTGTCATACCGTTCCAGGCAAAAAGCCTGGGCAGCACGCGTATGATCAAGAACTCCAGGCTCGAAAGTGTTATTGAATTGTTTGATGGTGGGAAAAGTGGCAGTGGCCAGTTACCGGTTAGTGCCATTCGACAGGTCTACACCAACATCAGCTCGGATGACGTCAAGATGTTGACTGAGCTTTCAAAACTACATTCCTACGACGTTTACAGTTTGCGCATCCAGTTGCGCAAGCTTGGGATTAAAGTCGACGATCACGAACATCTTAAACTCTCCGCCGCCAAACAGGTTCAATTACAACGCTACATGGCAGCCTTTACTCAAAGGGTTATCATTGAGGTCTTTGGCGGCGATGACAGCGTGCGCAACTATGATGATGTGGTGGCACTTTTCCGCCATCCGGATAAAAGCCTGGCGATCGCCAAACTCAAGATGATGTCAGAAAAACTGGGCATCGGCCTGGAGGAAGTACCGGTCTTCCTGGAAGACTTTGGCGACATATATCTTTCCATCGCCTATTTCCGTGAGTGCTGGGAGTCTGTTCAGTCGGCGTTCAGTGACTTTTGTTACTCGGTTGATGACATTATGGAAAACCGGACGCTGAAGCAGGATAGAAACTTGATGAAAACCTGCGATGCCGTCTGCGACAAATTCAGCAACATGAACACGGGCGCCTCGGACAGGATTCATAATTTTGAAAACCAGACGGCCAAGATGTGGGATAATCTGGATTCAAAACGTTTCAAGTGGTTCAAGAAAGTGGTTCAGGAAAATCACACGGAAATTGGCGGTGCCTTGTGCAATCTGTCGGTCAAGATGAACGCCTGGAACAAAAAGTTTCCACACCAAAATTCAGGTGGTCCCATAAAACGCGCTGAATTTATTCGTGTGACCATGCAACAAGGTCTTTGACCACGCAGACCTTTGTGAAATTTCCCAATAACACAAGTTTGATTCAATCAACTTCTGTTGATTATGAAGTCGCACTTTGTTGGTGATAGCATCCCCGGAATGAGAATTGTCCGCAGGGGCAATCGGACCGCTGACAGGGGGAAAAGATGAAATCAGGACAATATTTTGCTGCGGCCTTAGCCGTGGTTATGCTGGTGGCTGTGGGGTCCGCAAATGCCAAAACATTTCGCTGGGCGGCACAAGGCGATGCAGCCACAATGGATCCACACGGTATTTCGGCTGGCCTGACACTTGGATTTTTGGGAAATATTTATGACGGCCTGGTTCGCCGGGCAGGCGATTTGTCTTTGGAACCTGCCTTGGCAACGCGGTGGTCTGCAACCGGGCCGACGACCTGGCGGTTCAAATTACGTGAAGGCGTCAAATTCCATGATGGCTCGGATTTCACCTCTGACGATGTTGTCTTTTCCTGGCAGCGCGCCGCTGCAAAAAGCTCAGGTGTGCGGGCGATTATTGGTTCGATCAAGGACGTCAAAACGGCAGGAAAATATGCGGTCGATATTACGACGGGCAAGCCCGATCCACTGCTGCCTCAGTCCATCGCCAACTGGTTTATTGTCTCGCGTGCCTGGTCAGTAAAAAATGGCGCAGCTGATGCCGCCAGTCCGGCGCAAAAGAAAGAAGGCTATGCGACCAATCATACCAACGGCACTGGTCCGTTTCACCTGATAAGTCGGGAGGCCGGTGTCAAAACGGTTTTGCAGCCATACACAGGCTGGTGGGACAAGGCTGGGCATAATGTAACTGAAGCCGTATTTCGACCGGTAAAAAGTGCGGCCACACGTGTCGCGGCTTTGCTGTCAGGTGAGTTGGATCTGATCTATCCGGTCCCTGTTCAGGATGCCGGGCGGGTCGCCGACACAGCCGGTTTCAAGATGCTCACCGGCACCGAACTTCGGACGATATTTATTGGTATGGATGTCACTCGGGACGAACTTTTGCATTCAACTGTTAAAGGCAAAAACCCTTTCAAGGACATAAAAGTTCGCCAGGCGCTTTATCATGCGATTGATGTTGATGCGATCCGAGAAAAAGTTATGCGCGGAACCTCGACGCCTGCCGGCCTCTTGATTGGCCCCGGCATTAATGGTTTCAAACAAGCCATGAACGGGCGTCTTGCCTATGATCCGGCCAAGGCAAAATCCTTGTTGGCAGATGCGGGCTATGGGCAAGGCTTCGGTGTGGGTATGGATTGCACCAATGACAGGTACGTAAATGATGCAGCCATTTGTACTGCTGTTGTTTCCATGTTGGCCAGGATTGGCGTCAAGGTGCAGCTGAACGCCGATTCCAAATCAAGAATATTTGCCAAATACAAAGCCCGTGATACCAGTTTGTATCTTCTTGGCTGGACAGCTGGCACCTACGACGCTCATCACATCATGCGGTTCCTTTTATCAAAGCCAAACCCTGAGCGGAAACTGGGCAGCTGGAATTTCGGTGGTTACTGGAATGCCCGAATTGATGTTTTGCGGGATCAGATTGCTGTGGAAGTGGACAAGGCCAAACGCCAGGCAATGATCGACGAAGTTCACACGATATTCAGGGCTGAACTTCCCTACATTCCCCTGCATCAACAAGCACTATCCTGGGGTGTTCGAAGCAATGTTGATTTGATTCAACGGGCCGACAATTTCTTCCAGTTGAGGTGGGTGACTATCAAATAAGTGAGGATCGATTTACGGACCAGCCGCGGATCACATGATCCGTGGCTTTTCTGTTATGGCCTCCACAGCAGCGGATGCCGCTTTATCGGGTGCCAGCGTCAGATCCCAGTTGCGCGCGATCAATCGCCGTCCATTGAAACCACCTGACTGATCAGAACACAGCCACAGGGCAGGCTCCCGCATGATATCAGGCGGCAACAGGTTTCCATCTGCCCCCTTCCTGTTGGGGGTGTCTGGTAGCAAGGCTGTGTCTGAGGCCCCACCCGGTAACAGCACATTCACAGTCACGCCACTGCCTTCCAGTTCCTGTGCCCAGGCTTTGCTGCAGGCTTCGATGGCCGTTTTGGACGGGCCGTAAGGTGAATAGCCACCCCGCACCATTGTGATGTTACTTGTGGATATATTGATGATCCGACCAAATTGTTGTTCCAGAAAAATTGGCGTGACAGCCTTTGACATCAAAAAAGTACCGTTAATGTTGATGTCCATAATTGCTCGCCAGGCATCCACATCGGCTTGCCAGAATTTGGTTGGAACGGTGTTAAATGTCTCGGAGATCAGGCGCATGCCGCGTCCGGCATTGTTGATCAAGGCATGGACGCCACCAAATTTCTGGCGGGCCTGTTCAACGACATTTTGACAGTCAGCCCAGTTGGCGACATCGGCTTGCAAGGCAAGCACGCCACCACCGCCGTTGATGGCTTTGGCGTCGGCTTCTGTTTGTGCCCGGCTCTGGCTGTCAGAAACACTTGTAATGACGACGTTCGCACCTTGCTCAACCAAGGCCAGGGCCATTTCCCGGCCCAGCCCTTGACCGCCACCGGTAACGATAACTGTCCTGTCCCTGAGAGATGGGTATGAAGATGTTGCCGTCATTGGCTCGCCTGTATTCCTTCAAGTGATCTGGTTCAACAGTCTCGAAACAATTGTCCCAGATGTTTTAGATTGTCTTGGATGCCAGCCGCCCGCAAGGTTGCCCACATGGTCGCCTGGTTACTGGTGATAACCGGTTTTCCCAACTGATCTTCCAGTTGTTCGATAATTCCGAAGGTTGGAAAGTCAGTACAACTGATTAACAAGGCCTCTGCGTCCGGTTTGTCGACAGAAATCGCCAGTTCAATGATACGTTCTTTGGGAACGCGGTGGATCAGGGGATATTCAGATGGCCCGTTGGCCCCAAGCCCAAGACCCTCGATGGCGAGGACGTCAATATTTTGCTCGTTGAGAAATCCGACTTCATGGTCATTCAGTCGCTGATCATAGGGTGTTGCCACGGATACAAGTTTGAGGTTCAAGGCCTCCAGGGCGTCAACAATAGCCGCGGCCGTCGTGACGCAAGGCAGGTCAACTTCCGCTGACATACGTTCAGCCAGGGCATGTCGCGGTGAAATCATGGATCCGGCTGTGCAGCCATAGGCGATAGCTGCGACGCCTGCCGGGCTGAGGCTACGGACCGCACCGGCCAGATCCCGATGCAGGGCATCTTTACCTTCTTTGGACGTCGTATCCGTGTGCAAAGCCATTCGCGCTGCATGCACACTGACGCCCTCAGGCACAGCACTGTTCCACTCGGCTTCATTGACCGTATTGGTTGGCGGCACAATGACGCCGATTTTCGCCCGCCAACCATATGTCGGTGCTGTCATGGAGGCCTGTTCCTCAGGTGATTTCCGCAGCCCGCTCATCTTCAGGTGATTTCCGCTGCTCGCTCCAGGGCGTCAAACATGTTGTTGCGGCTGAGGAAGGCGGCTGCCTGGACAGGATCGGCGATCATCTTGTTGAGATTATCAATATGCTCAAGACGCTGCTCTTGCGTCATTTGCTCGATATTCTTTTTGTTCTGGATCGTTTGATTCTGAATGAAATCGATTGTCACGTCACGGCGTTGGCGTTCATACAAATCCAGCAAGTCTTCACTGGCACTATTTTGCAAAATGTCGATGATCTTTGGACAGAGATTAAAAACATCGTGCAGACCACCGTTCATGCCCATGCCACCCAGGGGATTGTTCAGGTGCGCGGCATCACCGGCAATCAATACATTGCCCTTGCGGTATTGTTTGGCAACGCGCTGGTGAATGTTATAAAGCGTTGTGTGTACGATGTTATAAGGAGCGTCGGATTTGACAAGGCGCTGCATACGCTCTTCAAGATTAGCGGCATCCACCAGTTCATCCTCGGTCGTGCCTTCCTTCGTCGGGAACAAGACCCGCCAGAAGCCAGGTACGCGAAGGATTGTGCACCATTCTTCCGAATCGGAAATATAGTTTACATGGCTCAGGTTTGGCAGGTGGTCCTCAAAAGGAAAATCCGTGGAAACCACAAGGAACAGTTCAGGATAGGTGAACCCTTCCATCTCAATATCCATTTCCTTGCGGACCACACTGCGCGAGCCATCCGACCCGATCAGATAACGGGCTGTAATTATTTCTTCGCCCTCTGGCCCATCAACTGTTACGGCCACATGATCGCTGTGATCAACAACAGATCTGAGCGTCGTCGAGAAACGCAAATCCGCATTGCCGGTTTCTTCCAACATGGGTTTGATGGTTCGGGTCAGCTTGTATTGTTCGCACTGAAGCCGATAGGGGTGTTTGGTAATATCGGACAGGACGCCAAGGTCGAATTCGGCGTAGGCACCAGACGTGCGGTCACGATATTGATATTTCGAGGCGATCAGACCTTGCGGCAACAGTTTTTCCGTCACGCCCAGGTCATCCAGCATATCAAGAGAGGGCGGGTGAAATGTTGAGGCGCGTAAATCCTCAATCAAGGAAGCCTCAGATTCGAGAACAGTAACCTTGATGCCTGCCTGGGCAAGGATCAGCGCTGCCGTGCAGCCAACCGGACCTGCACCAGCGATAATAACGTGATTGTTGATGTCCATATTGATAAGTGTCTTTTGTCTGAAGGTAATTGTTTGGATGTTCGTGGGGCTCGGTGAGAAGCGGCCTAGTGACGCTCCATCAGCCAGCCTTTGCCGACAAACTGATCTTTGACACCAATTGCCCGCAAAGCGTGCCAGATGCAGGCGACATTAATCGGGATCACAGGTTTGCCCAGCATTTTTTCGATTGTCGGGAACAAGTCGGAGTTCGACATGTTGGTGCCGACCTGAACAATAGCGTCAACATCGTCGCCATCCATTTCATTGACCACCAGGTTCAAGACATCTTTCTGGGGTGTGTGGGCGATGGAATTGGCTGTGTCACAACGTAAACCAATATTGTGTTTGACGTTAAAACCGGACTCGGTGAAGAACTTCAAAACCTGTTCGTCACCGATCGGCTGATAGGGCGAGACCACCGAAATGTTTTTGACATTGAACTGTTTCAGGGCGCTGCGAATGGCATCTGCCCCTGTCGTCAAACTCATTTCATCGGGCATATGTTCCCGTAGGCGGGCCGAAAACTCATCATTTCCGGAGAGGCCGCCCCAAAAGGTTTCTGCCGACATGCCCATCATGATGTTGGTGGGCTCAGCCGTCATGATGTCGCGCATGGCGCCGGGGATTGTCAGTCGAATGGCTTCAATGAAAGCCAGAAAAGCGTTATCGCTGGTCAGATCCTTGTGCTCGATGAAGAAGCGGGCGAAGTGCCAGGATATGCCTTCAGGGATGAACCGCTGGCAATCATATTCGACACCAATGTTGGTGGAAGGAATAACAACGCCAATTCGGCCGCGCGCGCCGATCCATGGGTCCTGGGGTTTGGTCAAGGTGACTTCTTCTGACATAAACGACTTCTCCTGAAAGAAAGTTTTTTGATTCCCAAAAAGACCGACAGGCGGACTTGTCAGGGTTTGATTTGGTTAATGTAATTAATGGCTTCGTTTTCATCGACGACATCCGCATATTTAGCGCTCATGTCGAACAGGTTGGCTTCGTGGGGGCGGTGGTCGCGGTCACCACAGGCATCACTCACGACAATCGGGACAAAGCCATAACATAGCGTATCCAGGCAAGACGCCCGTACACAGCCGCTGGTCGTCAGTCCCGTGATTAGCAGGGTATCGATGCCCTTGGCGGTTAATGTTGCGGCCAGTGTCGTGCCAAAAAAAGCACTTGGATATTGTTTGGTGACAATCAGTTCATCGTCTTCAGGCACCAGGCCCTCCGGGAAATCACCCAAGGGGCTGCCTTCATCAAAGACGGACAAGGCCGGGACTTTTTCATAGAATCTGCCCCCGTCTAAACCACCTTTGGCATATTCAACGCGGGTCAAAATAACCGGCAACCCTGCCGCCCGAACGGCTTTACGAACCCTGAGGGCCGAAGCCAGGGCATCGTCTACGCCAGCATAGAGTGGGGCCTTTGGATCAAAATAGGCTTGGGCAAAATCAACCATCAAAAGCGCGGGTGACGTACCCCAGGTCATTTTGTGATGATATCCGGCGCGAGCGTAATTATCGTCCAGTGCTTCGCTCATTTTTTCGAACCTCCCGCTTTTTTGCCTCAGATATACTAGCGCTATCAAATATTAAATCTAGAGTAAGATGTATACAAAATGGACGTTGTTGGTTTCTGTGTCTATATATTTTACGGAATTCTTATAAAAAAATAGGAAAATAATTCGCATTTTTGTATACAGCAGGGCCTTAATAAATCTAGACTGGAACGAATCAAATCACAGGGAGAAAAATAATGAACAAAACTGTTTTTGGTGCAGCAATCACTGCACTTGTTATGGTCGCCGCACCTGCGCTTGCGCAAACGGTTGGCCTTGGGTCAACAACACGTGGCGGCACCAGCCAGATCGGCAAATCAATTTCCGCCGTGATTTCTGAAGTCTCCAAGCTTCAGATGCGTCCCCAGGAAATGGCGAACACCGCTGACTACATGCCATTAGTGAATGCCGGACAAATTGAATTCGGTATCGCCAACCAGGTGCAAACGTGGTTCGCCTACAATGGCAAAGGCATGTCTGAAGGCAAGCCGATGAAAAACCTTCGAATAGCTTCTGTGCTGATGCCGTTCCGCGCGGGCTGGATTGTTCCCCGCAGCTCCGGCATTACATCCATGAAAGGGATGAAGGGCAAGAAGATGCCCCAGTTCAAGTCGGGCACACTTGGTGACCATGTGCTGACAGCCTTCCTGGCCAATGCCGGCATGACATACGATGATGTCATTCCTGTCCCCGTACCAAACTTTCCCCGCATGTGGAACAGTTTCAAGCAGGGCTCAACCGATGGCACCCTCGTGGTCGTCGGCTCCAAAACCAACCGTGAAATGGACGCAACTGTAAAAGGCGGCATTCAGTTTATCTCCTTTGATGCTGACAAGCTGGACGTCATGCAAAAATGGATGCCGGGAATGGAGCTTTTTAAAGCATCACCATCACCAAAATTGCCGGGTGTTCTCAGCGATGTGAACGTCATGATGTATGACTATCTGTTTTTTGCGAATGACAAGACCAGTGACGCCCAGGTCTACGAAGCTGTGAAGGCCCTGTACAACAGTGAAGACAAATTGTTGGCTAGTGGCCCTTTCTGGAAGGGCTTTACGGGCAAACGCATGGCGAACCGTTCGGATCTCCCCTTCCACCCGGGTGCCATTAAATTTTACAAAGAGATGGGTATCTGGAAAGACTGATAAATGTCGATGATGTCTGATGATACGGCATCAACAGCCTGGAGCCGGTTTGATCAAAGGATCGAGCCGGCTCTTGCCGTTGTTGTCACCCTGTTGGTTATATTTTGGGCTTCGGGATTACCGCTTTTCATGGGCATTCGGGTCTATGCCGAGCAAGTCCTGGTGGCTATTCTGTCTTTTGCCTCTGCCATTTGTTTTCTGACACGCGATTTTCGCGGCAATAAACTTGAAGGTCGTTCCGTAATCGTAATGGATCGACTTCTGGCCTGGGCTGCTATTTCTTTTGGCTGCTTCCTCGCCTGGCGCTATCCGATTATTTCCGATGAAATTTTTTACCGCCCGGCCGAAGCCCTGACCATTGCCATCATTGGTTTGATTATTGTGCTTGAGGCTCTGCGACGGGCCATTGGCTACAGTTTACTGGTGGTGTTGGCCCTGGTTTGCTTATACGCGCTTTTTGCCGATCAGTTCACTGGTCCCCTACAGTCTCGCGCCATTCCGCTGCAACGCCTGGTGACTTTCATGGTCCTGGACAGCGCCGGTATGGCAGGCATCGCCTTGTTCATTGGCGCCACAATTGTACTGCCCTTCATTCTGTTTTCGCGCTTGTTGCTCAGCACTGGCGGTTCCGAATTCTTTTCTGACCTGTCCGCAGCCTTGATGGGGCGCTCGCGCGGTGGCTCCGCCAAAATCGCCATTGTCGCTTCCGGCTTTTTTGGCTCGATCTCCGGCAGTGCCGTATCCAACGTGGCCTCAACCGGTTCGATCACCATTCCCCTGATGAAAGATGGCGGCTACCAGCCAAAAACGGCGGGTGCCATCGAAGCTGCCGCATCAACCGGTGGCCAGTTGATGCCGCCGATTATGGGTGCCTCGGCCTTCCTGCTGGCGGAAACACTGCAAGTTCCCTACCGCGAAGTTGTGACTGCGGCGATTTTACCGGCTCTTTTATATTATCTCAGCCTGTTTGTATTTGCTGATCTGGAAGCCGGACGCGTGGGCATTGCGCCCGTCGACAAAAGCAAAATCCCTTCGCTGCTCGGTACTTTGCGCAAGGGCTGGTTTTTGCTGGCACCCTTTGGCCTGCTGGTCGTGGCGTTGTTTGAATATAACCAGCCGCCGGAAACCGCCGCCCTGATCGCCTTTGCCTTTTTGGCGCTGGTCTCCTTGTTCATCATGTATGGCGGGGGACGGGCGGGTTGGCGACTGTTTATGGGCGTGATCACGCAGACCGGGCGCGCCTCGGTCGAAATCGCTTTAATCTGCGCCGTTGCGGGCATGATCATTGGTCTGTTTTCACTGTCAGGCCTCAGCTTTGGCCTCGGGTTCTTTCTCGTCCAACTCGGCAAGACCAGCGTATTGCTGCTGTTGGCGACGACAGCCGTTGTCTGCATTATCCTGGGCATGGGCATGCCAACCGTCGGTGTTTACCTGTTGTTGGCAACCCTGGCCGCACCACCCCTGATCGAACTGGGCATCGAGCCCATGGCAGCGCACCTTTTTGTGCTTTATTTTGGCATGATGTCGATGATTACACCGCCGGTGGCCATCGCCGCCTTTGTGGCGGGGAATATGGCCGGTGCTCATCCCATGCAGACCGGTTTTGAAGCCGTTCGGGTTGCCTGGCCTGCCTATTTTGTGCCGTTCATCTTTGCCTTGTCACCGGGACTGTTGATGGCCGGTGGCTGGGCCGACAACCTGATGGCGGGGCTGGGCACGACCGGGGGTGTGTACCTCGCGACAATTGGACTGGTCGGCTTTTTTGTCAGACCACTGGCTCTGTGGCAGCGATTGCTTTTTGCCGTGGCAGGCCTGTCCCTGATGATGCCAGCACAACTGTTTGACGGCGTAAATATTATCAATATCGTTGGTTTGATGGTCGGCCTGACCCTGTTGGTTATCGAGAAACTTTCCGTCAAAACAGCAAAAAGCGAACTAAAATCGACGTTTTGACAGATTTTTCGGCAGTCATGAGGTAGAGTCCTTGTTGTAAACGGAACCGCTTCTGCTTCTCATGTTGGTGCCCACCTTGGGTTCGAGGCAATGTTGCGTTTCTATTCGTTCTGGAATCGCTCTACTGGATTTGATTTGATGACCAAGGGAGCCGTGCGAGGACTGTTGGTGCTGTTTTCAGCATCGGCGCTGATCGGGGCGTCGTGGTCCCCCCTGCGTGCACCTTCATCTTCCATGTTCAAAGAAACTGATCGGTATGGCTCCCCGGTTGTTTTCGTTTCGTTATCAAACCAAAATCTGAAAAAGATCGACCGGACTTATATTCCGCTCCCCGCTCTCAATCGTCTCAAAACGAATATCGCCATTCGATCGTCGGGCTCTGCCCCCATCGAACCGGCTGCCAAATCGTTGCCACATCTCACAGTACCCGACTCTTTTCATAACACCAACTCTATCAACGGTTTCCGAGGAATGTTTGGTTTGAATAAAGCCATCATATAGTCGCGGATTTCCAATTCAGACATTTTGACCATGGCTTTTCTG
>Ga0233428_1001959_pt1 | contig 20639 bp, 19 predicted proteins | sample SI_118_April2016_4_FD_179890 | JGI IMG/M metagenome (GOLD analysis project Ga0233428, IMG submission 179890) | Seawater microbial communities from Saanich Inlet, British Columbia, Canada - SI_118_April2016_120_MG | ecosystem: Environmental > Aquatic > Marine > Inlet | place: Canada: British... | reverse complement strand
TGGAAAGCGTAGAGAGAGCCGTAACCGTATCAAGCCTGCTGCCAGGCAGGGAGGGGGGCGGCGTTTTGTTCTGGCGACTGCTGTAATCACTCTGTTGGTGGGGGGGGGGCTGGCAACCCTCTATTGGGAGGCGTATGGCCCCCAATGGCTGGAGAATATTCAGGTGCAGCCAGCGCCCATCATGGTAAAGCAGGTCACCCTCACGGGAGGCAGGATCCTCCATGTTGAACCGGAAAGGGTTAAGGCGCTGGTGGATCAGTATGGAAAAGAGGGGATGTTACTGCTGGATCCTGAGCAGTTGAGGGTTGCGCTTGAGGAGGAGCAGTGGATCTACCGGGCACGGGTACGCAAGGTGTGGCCTGATCAGGTTGAGCTCTGGATCAAAGAGCAGCAGGCGGCCGCACGCTGGGGGGAGCGAGGTTACCTCAATCTCAGCGGGGAATTTTTTGAGAAGGATGGAGAGGCGTTAGCATCGGTCTCACTGCCCATCATAGAGGCATCCCAGCAGGATACGGTATCGCTCTATCAGCAGTTGATGCGCTTTTCAGCCATTTTGTCTCACCCGGCGGGTAACAATCCGATTATAAAGATGGTGGTTGATCAGAGAGGGGCTATTACGCTATATGTGGAGGGGGGGCTGGAGCTAAGTCTGGGAAGAAGGCTGATGGAACAACGATTAAGGAGGTGGGCGGGGCAATCAGCGGTTATAATGGGGGAGTTTAGTGAAAAGGTTCGCAAGGTGGACCTTCGCTATGAACGTGGGATGGTGCTGGAGTTGAAGAGTAATGGGTAGCCACAATGCGAAAAAATGAGCGAGAGTTGATTGTTGGTCTTGATATCGGGACCACAAAAATAGCTGCAATTGTAGCGGCGCTGCAGCCATCGGGTGAGCTGGATATCCTTGGAATGGGTACCCACCCATCGAAAGGGCTGAAGAAAGGGGTCGTGGTCAATATTGAATCGACGGTGAAATCAATTCAGCGTGCGGTTGAAGAGGCCGAGATTATGGCCGAGTGTGAGATAGGCTCCGTCTCTGCCGGAATTGCCGGGAGCCATATCCATGGGATGAACTCCCACGGCATTATTGCAATTCGTACCCGTGAGGTGACTGCCATCGATGTAGACCGGGTGATTGATGCCGCCAAGGCGATAGCGATTCCTGCGGATCAGAAGATTATTCACACCCTGCCGCAAGAGTACATTATCGATAACCAGGAGGGGATTCATGAACCGATGGGGATGTCGGGGGTGCGTCTGGAGGCCAAGGTTCATATCGTTACCGGATCGATCAGTGCGGCACAAAATATTGTTAAATGTATTCGCCTCTGTGGTCTGGAGGCGGAGGATGTCGTACTGGAGCAGCTCGCCTCCAGTTACGCAGTACTGAGTGATGATGAGAAAGAGCTTGGGGTCTGTATGATTGATATCGGCGGAGGAACCACCGATATCGCCGTCTTTACCGAGGGTTCTATTCGCCACACCGCCGTGATTCCGGTAGCGGGAGATCAGGTGACCAATGATATTGCGGTATTCCTGCGTACCCCGACCCACCATGCGGAGCAGATTAAGGTGAAGTATGCCTGTGCGATATCGGAGATGGTTGACCCACAGGAGGAGGTGGCTGTGCCCAGTATTGGAGACCGTCCCGAGCGCCGTCTGGCGAGACAGGGGTTGGCCGAGGTGGTGGGACCCCGCTATGAAGAGCTGTTTACCCTGGTTCAGGCTGAACTGCGCCGCAGTGGGTTTGAGGATATGATCAATGCGGGTATCGTATTGACCGGTGGTAGCTCAAAAATGGAGGGGGCTGTAGAGCTGGCTGAGGAGATCTTCCATAAGCCGGTTCGTCTGGGAGCACCGCAGAATATTAATGGCTTGATTGATATTGTGCGTACACCGATCCATGCGACCGGTGTTGGTTTGCTGGTCTATGCGGCAAAGTGTCGACAGAAGCATGGTGGCTTATTGGATGGGGGTGCAACCAGTATCTGGGAACGGATGAAACGCTGGTTTGTGAAGAATTTATAAACCGGATGCCCGTTTAGTGTAGGGGTGAGGTTGAGTGACTGGGTGAGGCATGGACTATTCTCTGAAGGATTTTCGTTTTCTGATTGTTGATGATTTCGGTAACTACCGTACCTCACTGGTGGCAATGATTGGTGAGGGGGGGGTGCCGGGGCACCAGATTGATACCGCCTCCAATGGTAAAGATGCACTGAACCTATTAGAGAACAACCGCTACGATGTGGTGCTCTGTGACTTTCATCTGGGGGAGGGTAAGGATGGTCAGCAGGTGCTTGAGGAGAGCCGTACCCGGCAGATTCTTGGTTATTCCACTATATTTATTATGATCACCGCTGAGACGGCGCGCACCATGGTGTTGAGTGTTGTTGAAAACCGTCCAGATGATTACCTGACCAAGCCATTTACCCGCACCGTTCTTGCCGAACGGTTACATCGTTTGGTGGAAGAAAAAGAGGGGCTGGTTCCGGTGGACCGGGCACTTGAACTGAAGAGTACCCAACGTGCGCTCCACTATCTCGACCTGCAGATTGCCAAGCGTACCAGTACCCCGATGGAGCTGCTGCGAATCAAGGCAGAGATTCTGGAGAGGAGTCGTCACTATGATCAATCCCTGGCTATTTATGATCAGGTGCTGGCTGAGAGAGAGATGTTATGGGCGCTGTTAGGGCGTGGCCGAGTACTTTATAGTCTACAAGAGTATGCCGGAGCCGTGCACTGTTTTGAGCAGGTGCTGGAGGCCAATGATGCCTACAATGTGGCGCGTGACTGGATGGCCAAGGCGTTGGTCGAAATGGGGGAGGGTGCGCAGGCACAAAAGATCCTTGAGGATGCGGTGGAGCAGTCCCCCAAGGTGTTGCGTAGACAGAAACTGCTCGCGACAGTTGCCGAGGCCAACCATGACCTGGAGGTTGCCGGTAACGCCTATGAGAAGACGGTTCGTCTGGGAAAACATTCACTGTTTCGTGATGTTTCAGACTATACCGGCTATTCAGCCGTATTGATGGAGCGGGGGGAGCCCAAAAAAGCGCTAAAAAATTTGGGGCAGGCAAGAAAAAACTTTGCGGGGGATCCCACCGCTCAGATTGAGACCGCTCTACAGGAGAATCAGACCTATACCCAGATGGGCAATACTCGTGAGGCAGACAAGGCGCTGGAGCGTGCCAGTGAAAAGTTTGAGAAACGTACCGGCTCGATTGAGACCCACACCGCCCTCAAATTGGCTAACCAGATCTCGGATAACAGTCAGGGGCTGGATGAGCGTGCTGAGGGGCTGAAGGGGCTCAGTTACAAGGTGGCTCAGGATAAGGGGGAGAAGAGGAGAGCGGGTAATAAGGCGATGGTCAAACAGATTCTCAGTCAGGTGATTCAGCAGAACCATGATGATGAGTCACTGCATGAGAAGGTCTATGAGCTGGCAGAACAGGTCGGTATTGAGGGGCAGGAGAAAGATGAACTGAATGCCGCACGTAAGGAGGTGGTAGGGCTCAACAATGAGGGGGTCTCCTACTATCGAAAAGGAGAACTGGACAAGGCCGTGGAGATTCTCTATCAGGCGGCCGAGCGCTTGAGTGGGAACCGGGTGATCAATCTGAACGCGGCTCAGGCGATTCTGGGGTTGATTGTTAAGCAGGGGGTGGATGAACAGCGGATCAGAATGCTGGATGACTGTCTGAGTCGTATTCCGCCAGAGAAGCAGGACGAAAAGTATCGCAAACTGCATGGACTGTTTGAGCAGTTTGTCCATAAGCTGTCTCCGGTTTAGGGAAGAATAATGGAGTGGTCAGAGCTGGTTGCCAACCATCTGCATGATATGAAGAACCAGCTAGGGGTTCTGATGCAGCAAATTGACTCTAGTAGCCGAGGGGAGGAGAAGCTTGAGCTACAGCGCAGCAGTCGACAGATACATGATAACTTGATTGCCCTACTCACCCTTTTTCGCTTGGAGAAGGGGGAGCTGGTGATCAACCGTATGGATCTCCCCCTTTGTGATGTACTGCAGGAGGCGGCGGGGAGAGAGGATGTACTGCTGGATGCCTCTTCTATTCGGTTAGAGACGCAGTGCAGTAGAAATGCATACGGTTTTTATGATCGTCCACTTCTAGTGAGTGTGGTCTCTCACGGTATACTCAATGCAATTCAGGCGGGAGCGAGCAAAATTGTTCTGGGTGCAAGTGAGCAGGATGGAGGGGCACTATTTACCGTGAATGATAACGGGGGCGGGTTGAGCGAGGCCCCGGATAAGGCAAAAAAACGGTCAGCCACCGGGGTTGGGCTGCGTCTTGGTGAAGAGATTGTGTCGGCACACTGTCGTAAAGGGCGTTGTGGGGAGATCTCTCTGCAACCCAGCGAATCACTGGGTGGAACAGAGTTATCGATCTGGGTGCCGTAGGTTCTCTATTCTCGGACAGGCTCCTAGAGGTGCCCTATACCTCACCCTCACGGCGTCGGAATGAGCTGCCCCCGCATTTTGGACAGTCAGGAATGACGGTGGTCTCACTGAACTGAAGGGTCTCACCACACTCAATGCACTCCAGTTTACCCATATCAATCACCTCTCCCTGAAGGTAGATCTGGGCAGCACGTGCCTCGGCATCCAGCCGGGTCAGGGCAATTCGGGTGGGATCGGCGACCTCGGCAAACAGCTCTTTGAGACGATCCTCAATCAGTGTCTCTTCCATATGGAACCAGCGCCCCAGATCCTCCCCCGTCTCAGTAAGGTAGTTTCCGGCCGCCTCCAGATCGCGCTGCAGGTAGCGACCAATCTGCTCCCCCTCCTCACGGCTCTTCTCGTCCAGCTCCGAGAGCTTCTCTTTGGATTCGTCAACCAGCTGTTGGAGCGGGCGAATCTGCTCCCTACCCTCAGTAAGACTATCCTGAAGGTGGTCTCGCAGGGTGTGGTAGATATGGATGAGGGTAGACTCTTTTTCACTGGACATATTGGGTTCCTGATAATGTTTGTTCTATATCCTTATCGTAGCACTATTTCTTCGATTCAACAGGTGGAGTGGGGTACTATTTAGCCACTGTAGTGGTGGTTTCGATGGTAGAAGATTATTGTAGGTGCCCTACAACTTAAAACTATAAACTTGGATGGAACAGAGACTCATGGAAGAGCAGTACAATCCGCAGCAGATCGAGACAGAGGCTCAGCAGTTCTGGGCTGAGAACGAGACCTTCAGCGCCAGGGAAGAGCCGGAAAAAGAGAAGTTCTACTGCCTTTCCATGTTTCCCTACCCCAGTGGGAAACTCCATATGGGGCATGTGCGTAACTACACCATCGGTGATGTGATCTCCCGTTTTCAGCGTATGCAGGGCAAGAGTGTACTGCAGCCAATGGGGTGGGATGCCTTCGGTCTGCCTGCCGAGAATGCGGCGATCAAGAATAAAGTGCCACCGGCGCAGTGGACCTATCAAAATATGGATGAGATGCGTGGCCAGCTACAGCGTCTTGGGTACGGCTATGACTGGTCGCGTGAGATCGCTACCTGTCACCCCGAATATTACCGCTGGGAGCAGTGGCTATTTACCCGTCTGCTGAAGAAGGGAATGGTCTACAAAAAGAGTGCGGTAGTTAACTGGGATCCGGTGGATCAGACGGTACTGGCCAATGAGCAGGTGGTGGATGGACGCGGCTGGCGTTCTGGCGCGGTGGTGGAACGGCGCGAGATTCCGCAGTGGTTTATGAAGATCACCGAGTATGCGGATGAACTGCTGGAGGGGCTGGATAAGCTGGAGGGGTGGCCCGAGGCGGTGCGTACCATGCAGGCCAACTGGATCGGGCGTTCCGAGGGGTTAGAGCTACAGTTTGGCACGGATCAGGGAGAGCCCTTGACGGTCTTTACCACCCGCCCGGATACCCTGATGGGTGTCACCTATGTGGCGGTTGCCGCTGAGCATCCGCTGGCGGTTGAGGCGGCCAGAAATCGCCCTGAACTGCAGACATTTCTTACCGAATGCTCCAAAATGGAGACCTCTGAGGCGGCACTGGAGACGATGGAGAAGCGAGGGATGGCGCTTGGGGTCACTGTCACTCACCCTATCACCGGGGAGGCGGTTCCTCTCTGGGTCGCCAACTTTGTGCTGATGGGGTACGGCACGGGTGCAGTGATGGCCGTGCCTGCACATGATCAGCGCGATTGGGAGTTTGCCAGCAAATATGGCATTGCCATCCGACCCGTGATTCGCCCGGCGGATGAGACAGATGCAGAGGTGAGCGAGGCGGCCTATACCGAGAGGGGGTTGCTCTACAACTCAGCCCCTTTTGACGGACTCGATTTCGATGGTGCATTCAACGCAATTGCGAACCGTCTGGAGTCTGAGTCCAGGGGGGGGCGCAAGGTCAACTACCGTTTGAGGGATTGGGGCGTCTCTCGTCAACGCTACTGGGGCTGCCCGATCCCGGTGATCAACTGCCCTGACTGTGGCGCGGTTCCGGTGCCGGAGGAGCAACTTCCGGTGGTACTGCCAGAAGAGGTCGATTTTGATGGGGTCGGCTCACCGCTGAAAAAGATGCCAGCGTTTTACCAGACGACCTGCCCCAGCTGTGGTGCGGCAGCGGTGCGTGAAACCGATACTTTTGATACCTTTATGGAGTCCTCCTGGTACTACGCCCGCTATAGCTGTCGTGATCAGAGTGAGCAGATGCTGGATTCACGGATCGACTACTGGGCACCGGTTGATCAGTATGTGGGAGGGGTAGAACACGCCATCCTCCACCTGCTCTATGCCCGTTTTTATCATAAGTTGCTGCGGGATGAGGGGCTACTCAATAGTGATGAGCCGTTTACCAACCTGCTGACTCAGGGGATGGTGTTGAAAGATGGGGCAAAAATGTCCAAATCCAAGGGCAATACGGTCGATCCACAGCTGTTGATTGAACGCTATGGTGCCGATACGGTGCGCCTGTTTATACTCTTTGCGGCCCCCCCGGAGCAGTCACTGGAGTGGTCTGACTCCGGGGTGGAGGGGGCCTATCGTTTCCTCAAGCGGGTATGGCGGTTGGTTCATGCCCATGTTGCAGGTGGCCCGGTTGCGGCGGCGCAGAGTAGTGAGGGGCTGAGTGATGAACCGAGAGAGGCACGTCGTCTGCTCCACCAGACCATCCAGAAGGTGGGAGATGATATTGGTCGCCGTATGACCTTCAATACCGCAATTGCAGCGGTGATGGAGCTGACCAACCACCTCTCCAAGTTTGGAGATGATTCCGCGCAGGGGCGTGCGGTGATGCAGGAGGCACTGGAGTCGATCGCTCTGTTGCTCTCTCCGCTGGTGCCCCACCTCTCACACCGGCTCTGGAGTGAGCTGGGTCAGCAGGGGGCAGTGATCGACAACTCCTGGCCAGAATATGATGAGCGTGCACTGGTTAAAGAGAGTATCCAAGTGGTGGTGCAGGTGAATGGGAAACTGCGTGCCAAATTAGAGGTTGCCCGCTCTGCCGATAAAGAGGCGGTCGAGAAGCAGGCACTGGAGGATGAGAACGTGCAACGCTTTATTGAGGGTAAAAATCTGCTCAAGGTGATCGTGGTTCCCGGAAAGTTGGTCAATCTTGTTGTAAAATAAAAATCAAATCCTTTTTTTGAGAGCCTAGTTATGAGAATCAAACCAACCCAGCCCTTTCTTATTGTCGCGATCCTCACCCTGCTGTTACTGCAGGGGTGTGGCTTCCAGTTGCGTGGCGCAGTGGTCCTGCCGCAAGAGATGGCCGCTACCTGGGTAGCGGGACATGGGGTTTCGGGTGAGTTGACAGAGGCCGTGAGCGAGTCGATTCGGCGCTCTAACGGGGGGGTTGCCACGGCAGAGCGTGATGCCACGGCCGTGCTGGAGTTGAGCAATGAATCCTTCTCCCGGCATGTCGCCACGGTAGACAGTGATGGTAAAGTGAGTGAGTACCTGCTGAACTACCAGGTCCATTGGAAACTGCGAGACAAGAGTCGTCAGCTGATCCATGAAGGGGTGGTGAAGCAGCGTGAAAACTACCTCTACAACACGAAGCAGGTGTTGGGGAAGGCGCAAGAGGAGCAATACCTGCGCAGGGTAATGGTGCGTAAGGCCACAGCTGATCTGATGCGCGCTCTGCGCCAGCGATGAAGCTACGCCCGGAGGCACTGGGAAAACATCTACAACAAGGGCTGGCGCCACTCTATCTGTTGAGTGGTGATGAGCCCCTGCTGCTGCAGGAGGCGGCCGATCAAATTCTTGCGCTGGCTCGTCAGGCAGGATTTGATGAGCGTGCCCTCTATACGGTGGGGGCAGGGTTTCACTGGTCCGAGTTACAGCATGAGGGGGCAGCACTCTCGCTGTTCGCAGAAAAAAAGATTGTTGATCTGCGTATCCCTAATGGAAAGCCGGGACGAGAGGGGGGGGCGGCACTGGTAGCGTGGAGCCAGCAACCGCCAGAAGATAAGATCTTGCTGATTCGTTCTGCTAAGCTGGATGGGGCTGCACAGCGTTCCAAGTGGTTTAAATCGATTGATCAGGCTGGGATTACGGTGCAGATCTGGCCACTGGAGTTGCGCCAGATTCCCGCTTGGGTGATGCAGCGGATGCGCAGTGCCGGGTTAGAGGCAACGCCTGGAGCGGCGGCACTGATTGCGGAGCGGGTAGAGGGCAACCTGCTAGCGGCTGTGCAGGAGATCGAGAAGCTGGCACTGCTCACCGAATCGGGTCAGCAGATCGATGAGTCAATGGCTATCTCCCTCGTCGCCGATAGCGCCCGTTATGACCCTTTTCAACTGACCGATGCGATGCTGGCTGGAGAACGTCTGCGGGCGTTGCGGATTCTTCATGGGTTGAGAGAAGAGGGGAGTGCCATTCAGGTGGTGCTGTGGGCCATTGTTCGTGACCTGCGTGAATTGGCGGCAATGGGTAGTGAACACAATCTTGCGGCGCACCGTCCGCTGGAGTACACGCCAGCCCCGCTCTGGAAGCGACGGGTGCCACTGTTTGCGGCCACCCTACGGCGGTTGAGACCACAACAGCTTCTGGATCTGGTCTATCGGGCCGGGCGCATTGACCGTGCCGGAAAAGGGATGGCGGATGGCGATCCGTGGCGTGGTGTGGAAGATTTGGTGCTACGGATGACGCGCTAAGCAGGCTATGCAAGGAAGAGCAGATATGGCACGAATTACGCATATATCAAGGGCGGGAGCGGAGTATTTGGGGGCAGTTAATCCCCCCAGACATTTTCATTCCCTATTTGCAGTCAGTTAGTTAGCCGGAGAAAAACTATGTTTGATGACGCATCGATCTTGATTACAGGGGGAACCGGTTCATTCGGTAAACAGTATACCCAAACGCTACTGGAGAGATACCATCCCAAAAAGATCATCATCTACTCCAGAGATGAGCTTAAACAGTATGAGATGCAGCAGGATTTTAACCAACCCTGTATGCGCTACTTTATCGGTGATGTAAGGGATTGTGAGCGCCTGAAACAGGCGATGCGAGGGGTCGACTATGTGATTCACGCGGCCGCACTCAAGCAGGTGCCTGCCGCAGAATATAACCCGATGGAGTGTATCAAAACCAATATCTCCGGTGCCGAAAATGTGATCAAGGCGGCGATTGATAGCAGGGTGAAGCGGGTGATTGCACTCTCAACCGATAAGGCGGCAAACCCGATTAACCTCTATGGGGCGACCAAACTGGCCTCGGATAAACTTTTTGTTGCGGCCAACAATATGGTCGGAGGGCTGGAGACCCGTTTTTCTGTGGTACGTTACGGTAATGTGGTGGGTACCCGTGGCTCGGTGGTCCCCTTTTTCCAAAAAATGATCGATGAGGGGGCCGACCATCTGCCGATCACTCACCCGGAGATGACCCGTTTCTGGATTACACTGCAGCAAGGGGTTGATTTTGTACTCAACAACTTTGGGCGGATGTTGGGCGGTGAAATTTTTGTGCCAAAGATTCCATCCATGCGTGTGGTGGATCTGGCAACCTCAATGGCCCCGGATCTGGCGCATAAAGTGGTCGGTATCCGTCCCGGCGAGAAGCTGCATGAAATTATGTGCCCTCAGGATGATTCACACCTAACCCTGCAATTTGAGGATCACTTTGTGATCCGTCCCAGTATTATTTTCAGCTCTTGTGAGAATGATTTCGAGGAGAATCAATGGGGTGAGGTAGGGCGCTCCGTAGAGCAGGGATTTGAGTATAATTCGGGCACTAATCCTCACTTTCTTTCGGTCGATGAGCTGAAAAAATACCAATAATTCTAGGATAATGATCCCTTACGGAAGACAACAAATTACCGCAGAAGATATTGATGCTGTGGTCAGCGTACTGCAGTCGGACTTTCTGACCCAGGGGCCTGCAGTCCCGAAATTTGAGCAGGCACTCTCTGCCCTTACTCAAGCAAAATGGGGGGTTGCCGTCAATAGCGGCACCTCAGCACTCCATCTGGCCTGTCTGGCGCTGGGGTTGGGGAAGGGCGATTGGCTCTGGACCACCCCGATCTCATTTGTCGCCTCTGCCAACTGCGGCCTCTATTGTGGTGCGCAGGTTGACTTTGTGGATATCGATCCAGAGAGCTGGAACCTCAGTGCCTCCGCGCTGGAACAGAAGCTGATTGCCGCCAGAGCACAGAATCGGCTGCCAAAAATAGTGGTTGCCGTTCACCTCTGTGGTCTGCCGTGTGAGATGGAAAAGATCAATCAACTCTCCCTAGAATATGGGTTCTCACTGATAGAGGATGCCTGCCATGCACTGGGTGGACGCTATCAGGGAGAGCCCATTGGGAGTGGCCGGTATAGTGATATAACCGTATTCAGCTTTCACCCGGTCAAGACCATCACGACCGGGGAGGGGGGGATGGCTGTGACCAATGATGAGGGGCTGGCGGAGAAGATGCGCCTGCTCAGAAGTCATGGCATTACCCGTGATCCGGCGCAGATGACCCATGCGCCCGATGGGAGTTGGTACTACCAGCAGATCGAACTGGGGTTTAACTATCGAATCTCTGATCTACAGGCCGCACTGGGCTTTAGTCAACTACAACGGTTGGGTCGCTTTGTGGAGCAACGGCATGAAATTGCAGATCGCTATGATCAGGCATTTCGCGATACGCCACTACAGCTACCGCTACGCCCTGCCCACACCTATTCCGGGTTGCACCTCTATGTGGTTCGACTGGCCGCTGGGACGGCCTCCCGCTCGAGAGACCCGCTATTTGAACAGTTGAGAGCGGAGGGGATTGGGGTCAATATCCACTATATCCCTATCCATACGCAACCCTGGTACCAACAGCAGGGCTTTAGGGCGGGAGATTTTCCGCAGGCAGAGAAATATTATAGCGAGGCGATTTCGTTGCCGATCTATCCGGATCTGGACGAGGTGGCCCAACAGACGGTGATCTCCGTACTTAAGGAGCTTTTGTGAATCGACAGAGTGAGAGCGGCCTCTCTAGGCTGGCTATGGGAACCGTTGCGTTAGGAATGCCGTATGGGCTCTCCAGTGCAGAAAAGCAGGGGGAAATTTCCAAAGCAGAGGCGGTGAAGCTACTCCACAGTGCCAGTGCGATGGGTATTACGCTCTTTGACACGGCTCCGGGGTATGGAGTGAGTGAGTCGATTGTTGGAGAGGCCTTTGCCAATGATGAGTCGGTAGTGATTGCCACTAAAGTGGACAATCCGAGTAGCGCGGCAACGATTGCCTCCTCCATTGAGAGGAGCCTGAAGCGGTTGAGGCGGGAGCGGTTGGATATTGTCCAGATCCACAATGCAACCGTGGATACCTTTACCGCTACAGCGGCGATGGAGACGCTGCAGCGGCTTAGGCAACAGGGGAAAGTGGGACGGGTAGGTGCCTCGGTCTATGGTGAGGCGGCGGCAATGGCCGCGATTGAGTCCGGGGTTGAGGTGCTGCAAGTGGCCTGTAATCTGCTTGATCAGCGTATGTTGGTTCGGGTAGCGCCTGCTGCAGAGCAACAAAAGGTCCAGTTGATGATCCGTTCGATATTTCTGAAAGGGGTATTGACCCCCTGGGGAAGCTCTCTGAAGGGGGCGCTGGAACCACTCTATGAGGCGGCAAACCAGGTCGTCAACAGCCTCCAGATCGAGTGGAGCGAGCTCTCAACGGTGGCACTACGCTTTGCCCTGGAGTGCTCTCCTGATGCCGTTGCGCTGGTGGGCATCACCAACCAGGAGGAGCTACAACAGGCGGTAGATGGGGTACACTCCGGGGCGCTTTCACCGTGGCAGAGAGAACAGATCAAGGGGCTGGCTATCGATGACGAGTCACTGTTGAACCCCTCTAAATGGCCGCGTGATAAACAGTTAATGGGATAACCGATGAAGGATGATAGGGGATGAGTAATAGGGGACAAAAGCTCTGGGAACGGGCGAAACAGATTATTCCGGGAGGGAATATGCTGCTCTCCAAGCGGCCAGAGATGTTTCTGCCGGAGCAGTGGCCCGCTTATTTTAGCCGCTCAAAAGGGTGCAAAGTGTGGGATCTGGATGAGCGGGAGTACACCGATCTATCCATCATGGGAATCGGAACCAATACCCTTGGATATGGTCATCCAGAGGTGGATGCCGCCGTTCGGGAGGTGGTGGAGAAGGGCAATATGTCAACCCTCAACTGCCCGGAAGAGGTTGCGTTGGCGGAACGGTTGATCGAGCTGCACTCTTGGGCCGATATGGCCCGCTTTGCCCGTACCGGGGGGGAGGCGAATGCAATCGCCATTCGGATTGCCCGCGCGGCCTCCGGCAGAGATAAAGTAGCGATCTGTGGCTACCACGGTTGGCATGACTGGTATCTCTCGGCCAATCTGGGGGGCGAACAGCGTCTGGATGGTCATCTACTGCCTGGGTTAGATCCGAAAGGGGTACCGCGTGAGCTACAGGGGACGGTACTCCCCTTTAGCTACAATCGGATTGATGAGTTAGAGGCACTGATTGCCGAGCATGAGATTGGGGTGATCAAGATGGAGGTCTCACGCAATGAGGGGCCTAAAGATCAGTTTCTGGAGAAGGTACGTGCATTGGCCACAGCCCACCAGATTGTACTGGTTTTTGATGAGTGTACCTCGGGGTTTCGTGAGACCTTTGGGGGGCTGCACAAGAAGTTTGGGGTTAATCCTGATATGGCGGTGTTTGGTAAAGCGCTGGGCAATGGCTATGCCATCTCGGCGGTGATTGGTAGCCGGGAGGTGATGGAAAATGCACAATCTACCTTTATCAGTAGCACCTTCTGGACGGAGCGTATTGGCCCCGCTGCGGCGCTGAAAACCCTGGAGGTGATGGAGCGAGAGCGGTCGTGGGAGGTGATCACGGCAACCGGGCTGAATGTCAGGGGGCGATGGAGAGCACTGGCTGAGCAGCATGGGTTGGATCTGACGGTTTCGGGACTGCCTGCGGTGCAGTCTTATGCCTTCAATAGCACCGATAATCTAAAGTACAAGACGCTGGTCACCCAGGAGATGCTGAAAAAAGGGTTCCTCTCAACGCCGCTGCTATTCTCCTCTACCGCGCATGATCAAGAGGTGATTGAGCGTTATATTGAGGGACTGGATGGCTGTTTTGCACAGGTTAAGGGGTGTGAAGCGGGCGAGGATGTGGATCAGCTACTGGAGGGGCCGGTCTGTCACAGCGGCTTCAAGCGGTTAAATTAAGGACCTCTTAAGGGGGTCATTATAGTGAGTCATATGAAAATAGGAAATGTTGAGGTGGGTCTGGATCAGGATCCGGTACTGATTGCAGAGATGTCAGGAAACCATAACCAGTCTCTGGAGCGGGCACTGGAGATTGTCGAATCAGCCTCACAGGCGGGCGCTCAAATTCTCAAGCTACAGACCTATACCGCCGACACCATTACTCTGGATGTGGAGCGGGATGAGTTCGTTATCTCCGATAAAAAGAGTCTCTGGGCGGGACGTTCTCTCTACTCTCTCTACCAGGAGGCACACACCCCGTGGGAATGGCAGAAAGAGATTATCACCCGCTCCCAGGCGTTGGGAATGGAGTGTTTTAGCTCAGTTTTTGACCAGAGCTCGGTCGATTTTCTGGAGGAGCTGAATGTTTCGGCCTACAAAATTGCCTCACAGGAGATTGTTCATCTCCCACTGATTCAACTGGTTGCCGAAACCGATAAGCCTATTGTCATGTCAACTGGCATGGCCTCCCTCGCAGAAATTGATGAGGCGGTTAACTTGGTCAGGAAAACCGGGCGCTCAGAGATTGCCCTGTTGAAGTGCACCAGCAGCTACCCGGCCAGTGCAGAAAACAGTAACGTACTCACCATTCCCTATCTGCGCGAGCTGTTTGGGTGTGAGGTGGGTCTCTCAGACCATACCCTCGGTATCGGCGCAGCACTGGCTGCGGTATCCCACGGTGCGACCCTGATTGAGAAGCACTTTACCCTCAGTCGTGCCGATGGTGGGGTGGATAGTGCCTTCTCGATGGAGCCCGATGAGACGAGACAGTTAGTGGTGGAGCTGCAACGGGCCAGAGCGTCGTTAGGCCGGGTCTTTTTTGGCCCAACCGAGGCAGAGCGCGGTTCACTGTCGGGGCGGCGTTCTCTCTATATCGCAGAGAATGTAGAGGCGGGAGAGCGGCTCACTACAAAAAATCTGCGCGTGGTTCGCCCCAATCTGGGATTGGCTCCCAAATACTATAGTGAGATGTTGGGGAGACGGGTCTCCAGAAAAGTGGAGAAAGGAACGCCATTACAGTGGGCGTTGATTGAGTGATCGTGATCCCCCATAGGGGTGATTTATAGGGTGACTTACGGAATCAGCCACAACGAATACGGGGGAGCGATACGGTAAACGCAACTCCGTTTTCACGATTTTGACAGGCTATAGAGCCATCGGAATCGCTTAGAATATCTGCAACATCGCTCAGCCCTACCCCGTTCCCCGTGCTTTTGGTGGTAAAGCCATTCGAAAATATCTGCGATAGCTGCGCCTGTGGAATAGGTTCCCCAATGTTCTCGATAGAGATCTCCACCCCCTTATCATCCGAGGTAATGGTGACCTCAATCATCGGCTGCTCCTGCAGGGCTGCGAGTGCCTCATAATCACCACTACTGCTCTCATCAAACCGTTTTTTCATATAGCTGCCTACCGCATCGGCCGCATTATTCAGCAGGTTAATCAGCACCGTCTGTAAATCAAGTGGACGCATATAGATACAGAGTGCATTGTCCATCACCCATGCGGTTTTTACCCGCTGATCACGCCCCAATTTGGTGATTGCGAAATACTGGAGTGTCTCATTCACCTTCTGGTGGATGGCCATTTTCTCTCTCTGTACGGCCGACTCTTTGGCGCCACTGAGCACCAGCTCAACCATGGTATGAATATAGTTAATCTGCCCCTGAATCATCGTTATGCGCTGTTCATTGATCAGCTCTTTAAGGTCGCTCCCCGCCTCTAGACAGGCGGCTATATTGTCAGCCATAGCATTAAGGTAGCTGACAGAGTTTTTCATGGTGTGAGCGGTACTACGATAGATATCAAAGAGCTGCTTCTGCTGTCGTAGAAGCACCTCGTTCTCTTTGAGCATCAAAGTGCGCTCGGTGACATCAACCGAGAACTCAAGAATTCGCGCCACTTTACCAGCGGTATCAAATAGTGGAACGGCATGTACCTCATAGAGTCGCTTGTTGTTTTCGAGATCATAATGGGTGTGCTCTACCACAACCGGCTCACCGGACTCGATAACCATTTTTATCGGGCAGTTCTCATTGTTTGGAGGCAAATCACACGGCAGATCCGAATGGTGAGTTAACTGATGGCAGGTCATTTTTTTGCGGTGATCATAATGCGGATCACTGCTGAAGAGAATTTGGTGATCGGCCACATCAATGACATGGACGGGGACCGGGAGTGCAGAAAAGAGCTCATGCAGATAAGTTTTGAGGAAAATGTTGGTATCTAGTTCATGTTGGTATTCTCGGTCTCGATCCCAGCTGATACAGTTACTGTAGGCAATCTGCTCGATTTCACCACTGACGAAGGGTTTCGAGAGAAAGATCAGGCGGTGGTCCAGGCTTGCTCGGTATTCGTCAATATCATGGTCCGAATAGGCCGTCACAATCACCAGATAGATATATGGATCAATGGCCCGTAAGCGCTTGGCCGTCTCCAGGCCATCAATACCCGGAGGCATGCGAACATCGATAAAGGCCATTGCGAAAGGGACATCCTCTGCCACCGCTCGCTCTGCTAACAGGAGTGCCTCTTGGCCCTGCTGAGCGGTAGTGAGGGTGAAATTGAGCCCCTGTTTCTCTTTTTCGTGGTTATCAGCCCCTGTCAGGCCAATCAGCTCATTGAGCTCCTTGTCATAATTTTTGAATACGGTCTCATAGGCACGTAAAACATCAGGCTCATCATCGACGACAAGAATTCTACGGTTTTCAGTACCAGAGAAGCTGGGTTTTTTGTCCAGTAGCTCTAATAAAAAAGAATCATTACCGTTAATGTCACTTCGCATTCTTCCCATTCTACTCGTCTTTATTCTCTGGAGGAGCTGAAGTTCATCTTGTCCTCGGCACCAGAAATCAGCTTCTGGATGTTGCTGCGATGTCGCCAGTAGAGTAGAGCCGTCATCAGTGTCATGGTGGTGGTGAGGTTGATGGGCTCTGCGAGAGGAAAGAGCAGCCAGACATAGAGCGGAGCCAGCAGAATTGCGCTCAGCGCGGCCAGTGAGGAGTAGCGAAAGAGGAGCGCCATGAGCAGCCAGGTGGTTAGGGTGGCAAGACCGATGCTCCAGTGCAGACCGATCAATCCCCCCAGTGCGGTGGCCACCCCCTTACCCCCTTTGAAGCCAAAGAAAAGGGGGTAGAGGTGGCCCAGAAAGGCCGCCAGTAGGGTCAGAGCAATGGTCATCTCCTCCATCTCCAGTTGAACCACGATCAGAACCGGAAGCAACCCTTTTAACATATCTCCCAGCAGCGTCAGCAGCGCAGCCTTCTTGCCACCCAGCCGTAATACATTGGTCGCGCCGGGATTTCTGGAGCCTACGGAGCGTGGATCAGGAAGCCCCAGTAGTCGGCAGACCAGAATAGCGGCAGATAGAGAGCCGACCAGATAGGCGGCAGCAATAGCAATCAGTGGGCTCAGTGCGTTCATAGGGGAGGAATTATGGGATAATCTGAACTCGGTTACAAACCTCATCAACAGGAAATATGGGTAATGGACATCGTCTATATTAAGGATTTACAGATAAAAACCGTGATTGGTATCTATGACTGGGAGCGGGAGATCAAGCAGACGGTCAGTATCGATCTGGAGATGGGAACCGATATTCGCCAGGCAGCAGAGAGTGACACCATTAAACAGACCCTGGATTACAAAGCGGTTGCCAAGCGCATTATCTCGTTTGTGGAGGAGAGTAGTTTTCAGCTGGTCGAGACCCTGGCAGAGCGGATTGCAGGGATTGTGCGCAATGAGTTCAATGTGCCGGGTTTGCGCCTGCGGGTGAGCAAACCGGGGGCCGTCACCGGTTCACGAGATGTCGGGGTGGTGATTGAGCGTGGCGAGAAGCTCTGATGCCCCGGGTTTATCTCAGTCTGGGGAGCAATATTGATCGTGAGCGGAGTATTCGCCAGGCAATCTACCAGCTGACGGAGCAGTTTGGGGAGATGACCCTCTCCACCATCTACGAGAGTGATGCGGTCGGTTTTGAGGGGGAGGCCTTCTACAATCTGGTGGTCGGTTTTGACTCTGAGCTGGGATGGCAACTGATTCAACAGAAATTGCGCCAGATTGAGGAGGAGAATGGCAGAGAGCGGGGCTCAGAGAAGTTCTCTTCCCGTACGCTCGATATTGATCTACTGCTCTACGGGGATCTGAACCTGCAGGATCAGGGGGTTGATCTGCCACGAGCGGAGATCTTCAGGTATGCCTTTGTGTTATGCCCGCTGGCGGAGATTGCCGGAGAGGCACGACATCCGCAGAGCGGGGAGAGTTATGCCGCACTCTGGGCAGCATTTGCTGACAACAGTCAGAGTCAGCCACTCCGGGCCGTAGTACTTGATCCACATAGGATTAATGAAAACAGGCTCAAAGTGGAGTAAAAATAATGCTGTACAAGTTATGTTTCTATGTGCCGGAGTCGCATCTGGAGGGGCTGAAAACAGCGCTCTTTGAAAAAGGTGCAGGCAGGTATGGGAGTTTCGATTTATGTTCTTGGCAGACTCAGGGTAGTGGTCAATTTAGAGGGCTATCTGGAAGCCACCCATTTATTGGTAAAGAGGGTGAGTTGACAGAAGTGAGCGAATTCAGGGTTGAGATGGTATGTCAGGCCAAATATATCAAAGCAGTTTTGGCGGAATTAATCAAAAGTCACCCCTATGAAGAGCCCGCCTACGCGGTCCATGAAAGTAAAACCATTCAGGACTTTTTATGAGTGTAGATACTCCATCTCTCTTGCTTTTGCATCAGGCGTCTCTGCAAGGTGAAGGGTTGAGGTCGGGAAGGCGATTTCAGCCCCGCTCTCATCAATAATAGCGATAATTTTCAGCAGCACATCCTGTTTGACCTCATGGAAGCGAACCCAGTGGGTGGTCTTGGTGAAGGTGTAGATGAAGAGGTCAAGTGAAGAGGGGGCGAAGGCATTGAAGTTGACGATCAGGGTCTGGCTGTTGTCGATTTCTGGATGGCTGACCAGCATGGCGCGGATCCGCTCAATGATGGTCTTGATCTTGTCGGCATCAGCATAGCGGATACCGATGGTCTCCTTGATGCGACGGTGAGACATCCGTTGCGGGTTTTCTACGCTGATATTGGAGAAGGTGGCGTTGGGAATATAGAGGGGGCGTTTATCGAAGGTGCGTACCTTGGTCAGTCGCCAACCGATCTGCTCCACGGTTCCCTCGATATCCTGATCCGGGGAGCGGATCCAGTCTCCCGGAGAGAACGGGCGGTCAAGGTGAATCATCAGCCCCCCAAACAGATTGGCGAGTAGATCCTTGGCGGCAAAGCCGACCACCATACCGCTCAGGCCACCAAATGCGAGTACCCCAGAGATGCTGTAGCCGAGGGTCTGTAACATCACCAGGGTGGAGGTGATCAGGATGGAGCTGCGCAGCAGACGGTTGATGGAGTCCACCATCGACTCATCAATCTCTCCTCTCTTGCGTCTGCGCCCCTCAACATAGGCCTGCTGCCCCTCTTTGGAGAAGCGGATCAGGAACCAAGTGAGGGCGCTGATGACGCCAATATCACGCAGCGGGTTGATGGCATCAAAAATGACTGCAGGTGCCTCATGTTGTGCGATTTTTGCACTGAAGGCGATGCCTGTGATCCAGATTAGCAGGGAGAGGGGGCGCTGTATCGCGCGCAGGATGGCATCATCCCAGAGACTTTTGGTTCTGATCTCGGCACGGATCAGTAGGCGTTTAAGCGACCTGCGCTGAATTAGGTCGATGGTAAGTGTAATCAGAATGACGGCGAAGAGCTGGAAGATCCAGTGGGGGTGTTCCAATAGGGCAGAGAGTGGTTCGAGCATGGTTCAGAGTATACTGGTTTACGGAGTTAAGGGGGGTGCTGACCACTCCCAAAGAGTGGGAGATCTGTTGCTGCACCATTATGGTGCTTTTTGCCGCATTTTTGCGCCATAATGGATCGTTTTAGGGGGTGTTGTTTTGTCTGTTGTCTAGTTAAGTAGTTGAATGTATGTCATGGTATGGTTATTGCTTGCCTGTTGCTTCAAAAAAGGGCAGCGTAGCGCTCTGCCGGATCAGGATTGAACCCTTTTTTGTGGCTAGTCCACAATCTGAATGGAGATAATAAAATGAAAATGGTTACCGCAATCATCAAGCCTTTCAAGCTGGATGATGTAAGAGAGGCACTCTCGGAGATCGGGGTGAATGGCGTTACTGTCACTGAGGTGAAGGGGTTCGGGCGTCAGAAGGGGCATACGGAGCTTTATCGTGGGGCAGAGTATGTGGTGGATTTTCTCCCCAAGGTGAAGTTGGAGATTGCGATTAAGGCGGAGCTGCTGGATCGGGTGATTGAGGTGACCCGTGAGGCAGCCAATACCGGCAAGATTGGGGATGGCAAAATTTTTGTCTCCAATCTGGAGGAGACAATCCGTATTCGAACTGGAGAGTCCGGGCCGGATGCGGTTTAGAGCGGCCCTTTAGCGCTGCCCTTAAGTCAACAGTGCATGAGTTGATCAGGCGTTTCCTGGTTGGCACTCCTTTAGGTTAATGAGCCCCCAACTCCGGGGGCTTTTTAGCAGAGACAATATAGAAAGAGAAGTTAAATAATGTTGCGTAATCGATGGGTTGAAAAAATGTTGAGTATTCTGCTGCTGCTTATTCCTGGGGTGGCTCTGGCCGAGGAGGTGCCCCTGAATGGGGCTAACACCGCGTGGATTCTCACCTCCACGGCATTGGTGCTGTTTATGTCTCTGCCGGGGTTGGCACTCTTCTATGGAGGGTTGGTTCGCTCCAAGAATGTGCTCTCTATATTGATGCAGTGTTTCGCCATTGCCGGAATCGCCTCCATTCTCTGGCTACTGCTGGGGTACACGATGGCCTTCTCTGAGGGGAACAGCTGGGTCGGTGGCTTCTCCAATCTATTATTTGCCTCCATTCAGGAGGAGACCCTGAGCGGTGATCTGCCGGAATCGCTATTTGCGACCTTCCAGATGACCTTTGCGATC
>Ga0233428_1001957_pt1 | contig 20649 bp, 24 predicted proteins | sample SI_118_April2016_4_FD_179890 | JGI IMG/M metagenome (GOLD analysis project Ga0233428, IMG submission 179890) | Seawater microbial communities from Saanich Inlet, British Columbia, Canada - SI_118_April2016_120_MG | ecosystem: Environmental > Aquatic > Marine > Inlet | place: Canada: British... | reverse complement strand
GTACCCTATAGTTCTCCTCATAGAGTGCCATCAGCGTCGCCAGGTTCTGCCGGGTCAGGCGCCGTATCAGCGCCGGTTGTCGGCGACAAGTCTGACTCAGGCTATGGTGAGTGGTGGGGTTCATTCCCCCATTCTATCAACCGAGGATTCCAGGATCAAAGTTTCTCGCCCCATTCGTGCCGTAGACGTTGCCGATTCATCATCAACCACTGAACCCCCAACAGAGGGGTAGCCGAGTTGATTTTCCCCTGCTGCCACTGCACTAGGAGATCCTCCCACGGAACGACATGAACCAGGATATCCTCCCCCTCATGATCAAGACCATGAACCCCGTAGGCCCGGGTGGAGTCGACCTCACCACAGTAAAGCGTCATGGTCTCAGAGGTGCCACCGGGGCTGACCCAGTAGTGGGCAATCCGCTCCATTCTACCGATTAGGCATCCCGCCTCCTCAACCGATTCACGCCGAGCCACCGCCTCTTCGCTCTCCCCCGACTCAACCATTCCCGCCACCACCTCCAGAAACCAGGGGGAGGTCTGACACTCCAGCGCCCCTATTCGGAACTGCTCCACCATCACCAGAGCATCCTCTCGGGGATCATAGAGCAGTACCGCAACGGCGTGCCCCCGCTCAAACAGCTCGCGCGAAATCGGCTCAGACCACCCCCCCTCAAATAGGGTGTGCAAAAGACGATATCGCTCCATTTTGAAGAAGCCATCATAGACAATCTGCTTATCAAGAATTTTGTACCTCTTCTCCATAGCCCCCCCTTAACTCCGGTTACCCCATCCCGTCTTGAGACTCTCTCACCAACTTCTCTATTCTTGAGAGAAAGGCGTCACGCTCTACCGATTTTTTAATCATATAGCTGAAAACAATGACCTGTTCAGAGATTTCTTAGAGGTGCCCCTTTGTTCTCCAGTGCTCATCACTCTGAAACAATACCGAAACAGTCGTTTTGTATACTGGAGTGGATGAACCGCTATCGGCAGGTCTCAACCCTCCTCCTCCGAGCCCTCCGCTAGCGGTTTGTCGCTTTACCGTTACGACAGCGCCTCCATCACCCGTTGCAACCTTACTCTTGCCTCAGATGCAATGGGCTGAATAGCCTCAAACTCAGAGAGCCCAAGAAAACTGTTGGGGTCAAGAAACTCAACCGCTACCCCCCCACTCTCCTCTGCACGAACGACCACATTACAGGGTAACAAGGCACCCACATGAACATCTGCATCAATCGCCTTTGCTGCCAACGGCGGGTTACAGGCACCTAATATACGGTAAGGGGGCAACTCCTGATCGATCTTCTTCTTCAGGGTTGCCGCCACATCAATATCGGTCAGTACTCCGAACCCCTCCCCCTTGAGTTTCTCGATTACTCGCTCTACTGCCTCATCAAAACCACACTCCACCACTGTTCCAAACGTATAGGCCATATCTTCTCTCCTTGTTATTGCGCATCAGCGCTATTTTCTATTGAAGCTAAAATCCAACTTCCATGAAGTATAACAAAACCAATTCCGGTATCATCGATACCTATCATCAACTACCCCCCTTAATCAGTTACCCCCCCCCTTAATGAGAAGATTTCTATGTGCGGAATTGTAGGTGCCATTGCCAGACAGGATGTAACCCCCCTACTACTGGAGGGGCTAAAGAGGCTGGAGTACCGGGGGTATGATTCTGCGGGGGTCGCTCTGCTCGATTCCGCCCAGACGATTCAACGCATCCGGCGGGCCGGTAAGGTCTCTCGCCTGGAACCCCCACTGGAAGAGCAGGGGCTCTCCGGCCATTTGGGTATTGCCCACACCCGCTGGGCCACCCATGGGGCTCCGGAACAGGCCAATGCCCACCCCCATATTGCCAACAGACGGGTGGCCGTGGTCCACAACGGGATTATTGAGAACCACGCAACACTGCGAAAACAGCAGACAGAGCAGGGGTTCAGATTCACCTCAGAGACCGATACCGAAACGATCGTTCACCAGATTGAGTACTACCTGCAACAGGGGGATGGGCTCTCCGCTGCACTGCGCCACTCCATCAATGATCTTGATGGGGCCTATGCCCTTGGGGTCATCAGTATGTTGGAGCCAGAACTGCTGGTTGCTGCTCGCTGGGGTAGCCCACTGGTGATTGGTCTGGGTGAGAATGGACACTACATCGCCTCCGATACGGCGGCTCTGCTCTCTGTAACCAACCGCTTCATTTTCCTGGAGGATGGTGATCTGGCTGAGATCCGTTCCGACTCGGTCACCATTTTTGATCAGCAGCGCAACCGGGTAGATCGCCCGATCCATATCTCCAAACTCAGCGCAGACGACACGGATCTGGGCCCCTATGCCCACTATATGCTCAAGGAGATCTATGAGCAGCCGATCGCCATTGCGGACACGCTGGAGGGGCGCATCATTAATGGGGAGATCATGGCGGGTATATTTGGCCCCGAGGCCAGCACAATTTTCCCCCAGATCCGGCAAATCCAGATCATCGCCTGCGGTACCAGCTACCATGCCGGAATGGTCGCCCGCTACTGGTTTGAACGCATCCTGAAGATGCCCTGCAGTGTTGAGGTGGCGAGTGAATTTCGCTATCGCCACCCTGTCCTGCTGGAGGGGACATTGACCGTCACCCTTTCCCAGTCGGGAGAGACGGCAGATACGCTGGCTGCACTGAAAGAGGTAAAGAAGCGGGGGTTTCTGCAGACGCTTGCCATCTGCAATGTACCCGAGAGCTCACTGGTACGTGAATCAACACTCTCCCTGATGACCCATGCTGGCCCTGAGATTGGGGTCGCCTCCACCAAGGCCTTTACGACCCAGCTTGTGGCACTGCTGCTGCTGATTCTGGCGCTGGGAAAAGAGCAGAAGAGCCTCCCCTCTCATGAGTCGATCGAGATTATTGAGGCGCTGGAAAAACTTCCCCGTCAGGTTGAGAAGGTGCTGAACAGAGACCTTGCCATCCAGCAGATGGCGAGAGAGTTTGCCAACAAGGAGCACGCCCTCTTTCTGGGTCGCAACCGTATGTATCCGATTGCAATGGAGGGGAGCCTGAAGCTGAAGGAGATCTCCTATATCCATGCAGAGGCCTATCCTGCCGGTGAGCTAAAACATGGCCCGCTGGCACTGGTGGATGAGAATATGCCGATTGTTGCGGTGGCTCCCAGTGATGTATTGATGGAGAAACTCCACGCCAATCTGGAGGAGGTGAAGAGCCGCCACGGGGAGCTGTTTGTCTTTACCGATACCGACTCCCATTTTGAGGGGAGTGAGCAGATCCATACCCTCGCAGTCACGGAACCAAGCAGCTACTACACCGCCCCGATTCTCTTTACCATCCCTCTACAGCTACTCGCCTACCATGTGGCACTGATCAAAGGGACCGATGTAGATCAACCACGCAATTTGGCCAAGTCGGTTACGGTGGAGTAGAGTATAAATAAGGTGATCAACAATGGATGATGCAATTTTTAATGATCTGCTGAAGAGCACAAAAGATATGGTGAAACATGCCAGAGGTGAGGTGGTTCAGGGTGTAACTATCACCGAACTGCCAGGGGTGGAGATCAAGAAGGTGCGTGAATGCGTAGGGGTGTCACAAGCGAGCAAAAGCAATGGGCTTTGATTTAGTATCTACGGGCAAGAATAATGACAACTTGGATGCCGCATTATCAGCAAGTTAGAGTTATGATATTCAAGAGGAACTCATCCATATCTATGGGATACCCTTATATTGTTAGGAGTTAGATTATGCACGACTCACTCAAGGATCTTCTGGAGTCCGAGTTGGAAGCCGAAAAAATTGTTACTGAAAGTGAGCAGCAACGAGAGCGGATTAAACAGATGGCACTGGATGATGCCAATGCGACGATTCAGCAGTTCAACGCCCGCCTTCCTGAGTTACATCAATCTTTTCTGGATAAGGCTAACGAACGGGCCTCACAAAGTATTGCGGAGCTAAAGCTTCGATACGATGAGCATAATCAGCAGTTACGTCAACTCGCAGAGAAACATCAACACGAAGCGCTATCCGATGCGATTGATACGCTGCTGGGGAAAGGCTGACCACCCGGATGCTCCATCAGAATGATAGCTATATCCTGACACGAGTCAATATACTGGCCAGCCAGTTAATTGACCTGAACCATTGGCAGGCTGTGGTTGATACTGACCTTGAAACACTACAGACACGGTACCACTTCGATGCCTCTTCGGCATCAAGCCAGGACATTGAGAAACTGCTAATTGATCAGGCACTGTCTGATTTTCAGCTGCTGTTCAGACCTTTCTCCGGGCTGCAGCGCGATATGCTCAACTATGCGGTTCACTGGTATGAACTCGCCAACCTCAAGGTTTTGATCCGGGGAAAATTCACCGGCATGAGTGAGTCAACCATTCACAGGGAGCTGATTGATCTGGGACAGTTTGCTGTCCTGCCCCTGAGCCGATTACTGGAGACCGATGATCCCTATGAGATGTTGCGGCTATTGGAAAAAACCGCCTACTCCAATATTGTCAAACAGGCCAGGACCATCTTTGAGGAGGAGGGACAGAACCTGTTTGCACTCGATTCTGCTATTGACCGCCATTTTTTTTCCGGCCTGATGCAGAGAGTTCGTTTTTTACCGTTGGGTGATCAGCAGCAGTTAACCACCGTATTGGGGACGATGATGGACCGTCTCAACCTGTTGTGGCTGATTCGCTACCGTTTCACCTACCGACTCTCTCCGGCAAAATCCTACTACCTGCTGGCAACAACAGGAAAGAAACTGCATGCGGGTAACTTAATGCAGCTGGCCAGAGTTGAAACGGTGGAGGAGTTGATTGAACAGCTACCAGCCCCCTTAAGCCAGCTGTTAAGCCAGGCGGACAGTTTGACCGAGATAGAGAACCGGATGGAGCACTACACCCTGTCAGCCACCCGTACGTTACTACAGTACTCAACCTCGGGGATTACCCGCGTATTTTGCTATGTGCTTTTACGAGAGTCCGAGATTCATCTATTACAATCCATCATCAAGGGAAAGATGTTGGCTTTCGATGAAGCGCTGATCCATCAGGCCATTGGGATGAAAAAATAATGTTGGGTACGCCACTACCTTTAGAGCACCTCTCACTGGTTATGCTCGATATCGATGTACCCATCGCCTCCGATCTATTGGCCTCGATGGAGGTGATTCATCTTATTGAGAGCCAACAGGATGAGATACTGGGTGACTTCCCGGGCAAGGCGTATCAGAGCGCATACCGCAGGCTCGATAAACACCTAAAAAAGATCAGCCCCTATCTGGACAGGCGCGTTGTGGTGGAGAGACGGGCTGCCCCTGTTGCACTGGATGAGCTAGACCGGGCAGATAAGAGGGCGCAGTCACTCTGGAAAAGGGTCTCCTCCTATGAGGAGAAGATCCGTGCTGCACGGGAGAAGATCCAGCACCATAAACAGCTATCCAACAGTTTAACTCAATTTGAAAATCTGGATTTTGATCTGGGCTGGCTCTCAGCCGACAACCCTTTCCTCAAATTCCTGGTTGGCACGGTTCCTCATGCTGAGCTCAGTCAGCTGGAGAGGGCACTCTCTCTGGCCAACACCGTTATTGAGCCGTTTCAGAAGAGCCAGGAGCATGACTATATCTTTGTTGCCACGGAAAAAGAGCATCAGCAGGATACTGAGGAGATTCTAAAGGCGGCCAATTTTTATGAGTTGACCATTCCTCCTGAGCTACACAGCCATCCTGAAAAGATCAAAGCGGATATCCAGCACCAACTAAAGAAGAACCAGGGGTTAATTGATCAGTACAGTGAGGCACTTCATCAACTGATCCAATCTCAACATGAGGAGATCTGCGAGATCATCGCTATTCTAAACATGGCCTCTCCATTTGCGACAGTGGCCTCAAACCTCACCGGCAAGGGGCAGTTGGTTTTGTTGGAGGGGTGGGTTGCAGCCAGCCGCAAGCAGGAGATCGACAAGCAGCTGGGGCTAAAACTATGCAACCCTTACCTACTCACCTTCAGACCCCCCTCCATTGATGAGATGAGTCGGGTACCGTCACTACAGAAACATGCCCGACTACTATCCCCTTTCCAGCGGCTGGTCGAGCAATTTGGGGTGCCCCGCTACGGCGAGATCGACCCTACAAAACTGTTTGCATTCAGCTATACCCTGATGTTCGGTATGATGTTTGGTGATATAGGGCATGGTGCCTCTATTATTCTTATCGGTATTTTGTTCAGAAAAAAAATTGTGGGGCTACAGACCTTTGCCGGTTTTGCCGGGCTCTCATCGATACTGTTTGGCACTCTATACGGCTCTGTTTTTGGCTACGAGGATATTATCCACCCACTCTGGATGTCGCCGATGGAGGCCCCCACCCAGATGCTATTGATTGCACTGGCCTGGGGAGTCAGCTTTCTGATGATCGTCAATCTGCTATCTATCGTCAATCTGCTGGCCCTCAACAAGAGAGCAGAGGCCTACTTTGGCGGAAATGGTGTGGCTGGGCTGATTTTCTATTGGGGGGGGATCTATGGCGCTTATCAATATGTCGCCAACCAACAGTTTGCTCTGGTCGAGATGGTCGGCCTGCTGCTCCCGTTGTCCGTCATTCTCTACCATCAGTGGCAAACGCTTGAGGGCAGAATGGCAGAAAAGATACTGATCACGGTTATCGAGGGGATCGAAAAGGTGATTAACCGCCTCTCTTCCACACTCTCTTTTCTGCGTGTTGCCGCTTTTAGTCTGAACCATGTTGCCCTGGCTGCTGCCATCTTCACCCTGGCCGGGATGATGGACAACACCGGTTACAACATCACCCTATTACTCGGAAATCTGTTTATTATTGTTCTGGAGGGTGGCATCGTGGCCATCCAGTGTCTACGTCTGGAATATTACGAGGGGTTTTCACGTTTTTTCAGTGGTAAAGGAGAGCGCTTTACCCCACTAAAAATAGAGACCCACTAGGGGGTCGTTCAAGGGTAAGATGAACCGCTACCCAACTCATTCACTATAGGAGAGCTACCATGCAAGCGATCGTAATCCTACTCACCATCAGCACGCTGTTACTCATCATATCAGGGCTCTATTTCTGGTTTTATCCTGAAAAAATAGAACCCAGATTCATCCGCAATATGAAAGGCACTATCGGGGTTAATCTGATGCTGTTTGTTGCTGGGATCAGCACCATACTGATATTCAGTGTAGAGGATGTTTTAGCTGCAGCAGAGGCTACACAGCCGATGCTGGAGGTCAGTGTCGGTCTGGGACTTGCTCTGATTGGTATCGGCTTACCCACAGGGCTGGCCACCATCGGGGCGGGTATTGCGGTCAGTTCAGTCGGCGCCGCCTCACTGGCCGTTATTGCTGAAAAGCCTGAGATGTTCGGCCGTACACTCATCTATTTAGGGTTGGCTGAGGGTATTGCTATTTATGGCCTTGTGGTTACGATTCTCATGCTAGGCAAGATATAGGGAGCCTCTGATGCGAATCATGGCCATTGGTAATGAGCCTTTAATGGATGGTTTTTCACTGCTGGGCATGGAGACCTATGCGGATATCAGTGAAAATGAGCTGGAGCTACTGCTTACTGAGGTACTGGAGAGCAAGGAGCGAGCACTGATTTACCTGCAACAGGATCTGGCACAGGCGAATATCCCGGTGTTGGATAAGATTCGTAAAGAGGGTGGTTCAATACTGATCAGTGAGCTTCCACACCTGCATCAACCAGACCATAGATTGGCTACTATCGATACCCTGATCACCCGTGTGATGGGTGCCTCTGCCCTGGAGATGAGGCATGAGTAACGCCAGTGATCCCGTCAATGCGCTAAAGTCAGCCATGCTGAAGCGGGCAGAAAAACTGGCTACCGAACATGTCTCGCAGGGTAACCTCTCCAGGCAGAAGATCATGCAGGGTGCCCGCGAAAAAATTCACCTCATGGAGCAGAAAGAGCTGTTGCTGGCCAAGGCGTTATCAGAACGGGAGTACCTCAGAAAGATTCAGTCCAGTGAGATTCAGTTAAAGGCCGAGCTGGATCGCAACCGCTGGGAGCTGGTTCAGGCGGTAGTAGAGCAGGTGCAACAGCATCTGCAGACCCTGCAACAAGATGAAAAAAAATATCACGCTGAATTTTTATCCCAGTTCAGCCAGGCGGCTCCGTTGATTGATGATCAGAGACTCATTGCCTATGTCAACCGGAGCGATCACCAGCGCTATGCCAACCAGTGGGATAAGCTATCTGCCGAAATCACCTCAAAAAAGGTGACCTTGTCAGACACTACCATTCCATGCACAGGGGGAATCAAGCTGACCTCCAGTGATGGTAATGTAATGTTGGATAACACTTTTGAGGGGTTGATAAGCCGAGAGAAGCCGGTGTTGGAGAAGGTCATATTTGAGCGCTTGTTTGCCACGGTTGACGGAGCAGGAGCACTGCTTCATGGGTAAGGTGATTGAGGTCAATGGTCCACTGGTGACCATCCAGCTGCCCAATATCCGTAATGGTGAACAGGTTCGTATTGGCAAATTGGGGTTGATGGGTGAGGTCATTAACCTGCGTGAAGCGAATGCACTGGTACAGGTGTATGAATCCACTGACTCCCTTCAGCCCGGTGAGCACGTAGAGGGGCTGGGAAAACCACTCTCTGTGGAGCTGGGGCCCGGTCTTCTCGGACAAATTTTTGATGGTATTCAACGCCCACTAAAAAAAATCATGGAGCTAAGTGGTGAGCAGGTTATCCGGGGGCTCTCGGTAGCTGCACTCGACAGGGAACAGCTCTGGCACTTTGTACCCTCAGCGAATATTGTTAGCGGAGAAAATCTGCACGGTGGCGATATTCTTGGCACCGTCCAAGAGACGGAGACGATCCAACACCGCATTCTGGTACCACCGGGCAGTCAGGGAGAAATTATCAAACATGCCCCAGAGGGGGATTACGCTGTAGAGGAGGTATTGGCTCATCTAAAGGATGCTCAGGGCAGGGTGCATGAGCTAAAAATGTATCATGAGTGGCCCGTACGAACCCCCCGCCCCTATCACTCCCGCACGCAGTCGGAGCAGCCTCTGATCACCGGGCAACGTATTCTGGATACCTTTTTTCCCCTGTTAAAGGGGGGAAAGGCTGCTATACCTGGCCCTTTCGGGGCGGGAAAAACCATGGTACAACAACAGATTGCACGCTGGGCCAATGCGGACATTGTTTTATATGTGGGCTGTGGTGAGCGTGGCAACGAGTTGGTCGACATCCTGGAGACATTTCCACAATTGACCGACCCACATAGTGGTCACCCCTTGATGGAGCGCACTTTTTTAGTCGCCAACACCTCCAATATGCCGGTGGTGGCCCGCGAAGCGAGTATCTACGTTGGGGTCACTATGGCTGAATACTTCCGGGATCAGGGGTATGACGTGGTGATGGTGGCCGACTCAACCAGCCGCTGGGCAGAGGCATTAAGAGAGGTGGCGGGCCGATTGGGACAGATGCCTGTGGAGGAGGGCTACCCCGCCTATCTTGCCTCCCGACTGGCCGCCTTTTATGAGCGGGCGGGCTCAATCAACACACTCTCTGGTGATACCGGATCGGTGACCTTGATTGGTGCCGTATCTCCTCCGGGTGGTGATTTCTCTGAACCGGTAACCAGCCATACCAAAGAGATTATCCGAACCTTCTGGGCACTTTCAAAACCACTGGCAGATGCGCGACACTACCCGGCCATTTCATGGATAGAGAGTTTTTCTGGTTATGAGTCGCGTGCAAAACAGTGGTGGGCCGACCATATTGACCCCAGCTGGAGCCATCGACGCAAACAGGCGCTCTCCCTGTTGACTCAGGCCGATGAGTTGGAGCGTATCGTCAATCTGGTTGGCCCAGAGGCGTTATCCTCCACTCAGCGCTGGGTATTAGAGAGTGCCAACCTCATTAAGGATGGCCTGTTACAACAGAGTGCGCTGGATGAGATTGATAGCTACTGTGCCCCTGAAAAACAGTTTGCCATGCTCGAGATAATACTGCGGTTTCATGAGATGGGGCAGGAGCTGATTACCCTTGGAACACCGGTAGAGCAGCTCACTCAACTGCCCGATAACAGTAAAATACGGCGCATGAAGTCAACTTTTGGAAATGATCAAAGCGAACAGTTGCAGGAGTTTGGCAACAATTTATGGGAAAAACTCGACAAGATACGTGCGGAATATGCCAGCACTAGTGAGATAGCGCGATGAAACAACTTGAGTATCGACATGTCACCGCTGCACGAGGTTCGCTACTGTTTCTGAAAGGGGGTGCCCATGCGGCACTGGGGGAACGGGTCTCCATTCGTGATAAGGAGGGGACCATCCGCAATGGCCAGGTGATACGAACCTCAGAGAAAATGGTTCTGGTTCAGGTCTTTGAATCCACCAACAACCTCGATATAGAAAATACCTGGGTACGGTATCTGGATACCCCCTTTGAGCTCGCCCTATCACCCGATATGCTGGGAAGGGTATTCAATGGTATTGGTGAGCCCAGAGACAGTCGTCCACCCATTGTTTCCAGCGTTGTGCGTAGCGTCAATGGTGCCCCGGTCAACCCCGCCGCGAGGGCATACCCCCGTGAATTTATCCAGACAGGGATCTCTACCATTGATGGACTGAACTCTCTGGTACGTGGTCAAAAGCTCCCTATTTTTTCAGGTTCTGGCCTGCCACATAATCGGCTCGCTGCACAAATTGTACGGCAGGCAAAGCTGCCGGATGATGCCTCAAATTTTGTCATCGTGTTTGCTGCAATGGGGGTATCCCACTCCGATACCCATTTTTTTCAGAGTGAATTTGAGTCCAGTGGGGTGTTGCGTAACGTGGTGATGTTCACCAATCTCGCCAATGACCCACCGATGGAGCGGCTTATACTGCCCAGAACAGCCTTAACCGCAGCAGAGTACCTTGCCTATGAACTGGACCACCATGTACTGGTGGTCATTACAGATATGACCAACTATGCTGAGGCATTGCGGGAGGTGGCTACCGAGAAAGGTGATGTCCCCTCACGCAAAGGCTACCCGGGATATCTCTATTCAGACCTGGCTGAAATCTATGAACGTGCCGGACGCATCCAAAATCGACACGGCTCCATCACCCTGATTCCCATCCTTTCGATGCCCAGTGATGATATTACCCACCCCATTCCGGATCTGACGGGGTATATCACCGAGGGGCAGATTGTTTTAAGTCGTGAACTCAACAGCATGTCCATCTACCCACCGGTCAATGTGCCACCATCCCTGTCGCGCCTGATGAAGGATGGTATCGGCAGAGACTATACCCGTGACGATCACCCCCGTGTTGCCAGCCAACTCTACTCCTCCTACACACGGGCATTAGAGGCCCGAAATCTCGCCTCTATTATCGGTAGCGAGGAGCTGTCACAGCGTGATCAGAGTTTTATCAAATTTGCCAATGCGTTTGAAAATCAATTTATACAGCAGGGGGAGGATGAGGAGCGCAGCATCATTGAGACACTCGACCTCTCCTGGGAGCTGCTCTCACGGCTGCCCCCCGAAGAGCTAAGTCGAGTAACCGAAGAGGATATTCAGAAATACCATAGCTGGGATAGTAGTCTGGGATAATGGAGGATCGGCTCAATATCCCCCCCACCAAATCTGCCCTACTCGAGTTGATGAGAAAAGTAGACTTTCTGCATGAGGGGTACCGGCTATTAGAGCGGAAACGTGAGCTGTTGACACGCCTAGTTTACGAAAACATGGAGGAGTACCGACAACTCAGAAGGGATGCCCAGGCTGCACTAAAACGATCCTATGACTGCCTCAGTATTACCCAAATGCGCATTGGGAGTTCTCGCATCAGACAACTCTCACTGGGGATGCCGCTGGGCGTAGAGGCATCGATCCTGCCACGTCGTAACATGGGGGTGCAATACCCCTCAATCACGATCAAGCAACTTCCTCTACAGCCGGTAGGTTTTCTTGGTACCGATGCCAGCCTGGATGAGACACGCCTCAGCCTGACTGAGATGGCAGTAAAGATGGCTCAACTAGCCGAGGTTGAAACCGCCCTGTTTCGATTACTGGAGGAGCAGCGTAAAACACAGAAAAGGGTGAATGCGCTCAAATATAATGTCATCCCAAGGTTCGAAAGAACCATCAAGTTTATTAAAAACAGTCTTGAGGAGGAGGAGAGAAATACACTATTTCAGATAAAGGTTCTGGAACAGTCATAAACTTCCAGCCCCTGACATTGGTGCTGCCGGGGCTGCTCTATTTTCAACATGTTGACGTTGACGCTACTCAACGTACGCGGTCTTAGGGTTAAGATGTTTCATCAATGCCATCGTCCCTCCCTTCAGGTTATAGACGTTATTGAAGCCCAGGTGACGCAATGCGGTAGTTACCGCCATGCCCCGATGCCCTGCCTTACAGGAGACCACCACTTTTTTATCTCTGGAGATGCGAGCCAGATTCTCTGGCTTGAATATCTGATCCATTGGGAGGATCATCGTTCCCGGTATGGTAAAGCCAATGAGCGCAGACTCTGCGGGTGTGCGGATATCAATCACCTCTACAGCTGCTCCTGACCGTACCGCTTTGACAAATGCAGCCACAGGCATCTGCTGCATCGCCTTTCCAGTTGCCTTGCCTTTGAATGGGGCAAAATAGTGCTCATAACTCTGCGCCAGCAGCTGATCATAGGCGATTACAGGGAGTGAGAAGGCCATCATCAAGGCTATCCCACTGATGAAAAGAACAGTTAACTTCTTCATGACAACACTCCTTTATCAACAATACCTCCAATAAAAGCGGGTGCTATGAAGAGTCCCGCTCCCGTCACTCTCCCCAGTGAATCTTCCGTAAGCGCTGTGGTGCTACCCCTCTGCCTTGAACCATCCGGCCAACCGCCACCCCCACCATGATCAGTACCAATGCCGAGAGTGTCATGCCTGACAGGAAGCTCAGAGGGCTCACGAATAGCAGTGCGGCCTCTAGGCCATGAGCCGCCCCATGAACCGCTGCAAACAGGGCGCTAATAGGCAGTGCAATCGCCGTGGTCAGCACTTTTCTACTCATCACAACCCCACTGCCCAGCAGCAGTGACAAGAGGATTGCTCCCTCCACCCCAAACAGTGGGGTAGTCGTAAAGAGAAACAGAGCGGTTGCACTCAGTGCCATAACCACAATGAAGGTAAGCGGAATGGCAATAGCTAAAGCCCTGCTCTTCTGCTGAGTGGCCCATATCCCCACCAGTATCAGCATTAAAAGATGATCTGGCCCGGTAAATGGGTGGATCACACCGAAGAGGAAGCCCCCCACACCCACCACACCCGTATGGGCCTCAACCAGCAGTGATGGGACCAGAAGTAATACCAACCACACTATTCTCATTTTATTATTCACGGTTCAATCCTCTTTCAATTTTTCAATTTCGCAATTTCAGTGACCGATCACACTCACCATCAGGTAACCTTGATCTGGGTCAGTTCATCCCCATCGGGATCAACCACATGAACCGCACAGGCGATACAGGGGTCAAAGCTATGAATCGTGCGCAGGATCTCCAGCGGCTGTTTTGGATCGTGCATGGTGTGACGATCCTCTAGTGCTGCCTCATAAGGGCCGGCCTGCCCCTCTGCATCCCGTGGGCCCGCGTTCCAGGTACTGGGAACCACCGCCTGGTAGTTATCGATCTTCTGATCCTTGATCACAATCCAGTGAGCCAGCGCACCACGTGGTGCCTCGGTGAAACCAACTCCCCGTGCCTCACTTGGCCAGTCCGCAGGATCCCACAACTTCTGGTTGTGGGTGGATAGATCACCTGCCTTGATGTTGGCAACCAGCGTGGTATACCAATCCATCATATTATCGGCAAATATCTTGGTCTCCAGCGTACGTGCTGCGGTACGACCGAGCGTGGAGAACATCGCCTCTAGCGGTGCATCGAGGGTCTTTAGTGCGTAGTTGGCCAGCTCAACCGTCTGCTCATGCCCCTTGGCATACATCACCAGTACGCGCGCCAATGGCCCAACCTCCATTGCCTTTCCCTTCCAGCGAGGGGATTTAAGCCAAGAGTAGGACTGGTCCACATCAAGGTGCTCATAGGGTGGAGTAGGCCCACTATAGTTGAGGTTGGTCTCGCCATCATAGGGGTGTAACCCCTCCTCTTTACCACCACTGTAGTCATACCAGGAGTGGGCCACAAATTCGCGAATCTGATCGGAGTCATTGAGATCCACATCATGGATGGTGGAGAGATCCCGATTCATAATCACACCCGGAGGCACCAGGAAGCTATCTACATCATTATTACCCTTGGCGGGGAAATCACCCATCACCATAAAGTTGCCCACCCCCTCCCCTTTGGCGAACCAATCTTTATAAAACCCGGCCACAGCCAGGGTATCCGGCACATAAACCTGATCAACAAAAGTCTGCATCTTCTCGATCACACTCTTGATGGTCATCAGACCATCCATATTGAGCGCGGTATTGCCGGTATCTTCGGTGCTGATCGCCACCGGTGCTCCTCCGACCAGGAAGTTTGGATGGGGATTCTTGCCACCCAAAATGGCATGAATTTTCACTACATCACGTTGCCACTCCAGTGCCTCCAGATAGTGGGCAACCGCCATCAGGTTGGCCTCCGCAGGCAGTTTGTAGGCGGGGTGTCCCCAGTAGGCGTTGGAAAAAATCCCTAGCTGCCCACTCTCCACAAATTTCTTTACCCGCTTCTGGGTATCCGCAAAGTAGCCTGGGGAGGATTTAGGCCAACTGCTGAGTGATTGTGCCAGCGCGGAGGTCGCCTTGGGGTCGGCACTCAGGGCGGAGACCACATCAACCCAATCCAGGGCATGAAGATGGTAGAAGTGCATCACATGATCATGGACATATTGTGCCCCGATCATCAGATTACGAATCAGTTGCGCGTTAGGCGGAATCTCCCAATTCAGGGCATCCTCAACTGCACGCACTGAGGCAATACCATGTACCAGGGTACATACCCCGCAGATTCGTTGGGTGAAGGCCCAGGCATCTCGTGGGTCACGCCCCTTGAGTATATTTTCAATACCACGCACCATCGTCCCGGAGGAGTAGGCTGCGCCGATCTTATCGCCATCCATCTGCGCCTCAATACGAAGATGTCCCTCGATTCTTGTGATTGGGTCTACAACAATACGTTCGCTCATGGTGAGCTCCTCATCGGTTTAAATAGTTATTCAATATAATATATTGGGCTGTGGTTTCACTATTGTGAGAATCTTCATCAGATTCAGAAGCGAGGCAGGTACGCGCCATTCGACTCTGCATCGCCGCCCTCCAGGCCGGATTTTTCCCGCCAGAGCGCAATTGTGGTTCCACACTGGCCTGTGTCGCACGGGCTACAAAATAGGCCGCTTGTTCATCCCAATCTCCTTCTGTACCACAACGGGTATGAGCCTCCAAACTGGTCGCTTTGGCCTCTTTGAAGGGGGCGCTCAACGCCTCTTCAGGGAGCCCCTCTTTGAGGCTGGTAACGATTTGGAGTAAGCGCTGATCATCACTTAATGGGAGGACGTTGTCGACAAAAAGAGCCGCAACACGACGCTGCTCTTGCAGACCCAACTCTCCCAAAATCTCGCGAAACTGGCTATCGTTACTGATCATGATGCCGACTCCTTCTGAGTACCATCCTCAACCAGATGTTCGGCCACCATCTCCGTCAGACCAACCACCGGAATATCCATCCCATTTGCCTCCAGCCCCTCCTCCAGGGTCAGGCGGCAATTGGCACAGGCGGTGACCAGTGTCTCAACTTTTAGCTCATCCAGTTGTGACTTCTTACGCCGGAAGGCGGTCAATTTAATCTCATCCGCTCGCTCGTTGGCACTCACTCCTCCCCCCCCGCTACAGCACCAGTTCATCACTCCAGGCTCACTCATTTCAATAAAGTTGCTGGCAACCTGATTAAGTAGTCTGCGAGGGGCCTCCACAATACCGCCTTTACGAGCAATCTGGCAAGGATCATGGTAGGTCAGTTTAGCCGTTTCCATCCCTTCGGTCTGAATCAGACCCGCTACGGTCAGCTCATCCAGAACCTCCAGAATATGTTTGACCTCAAACTTATAGGGGCGACCAATCAGGTTGGGGCCATCCCAGCGAATCGCCGTATAGGCATGACCACACTCCGGGCTGATCACGGTCTTCACACCCAGCGCCTCAGCCGCATCGACCACACGTTCCACAATCACCTTCGCCAGATCAGAGACACCAATCTGTATTCCGCTATTGGTTGCCTCAAAAGCCGTGGAGGAGATCGTCCAGCTCTTACCCGCCTGCTTCATAATGCGGGCAATCGCCTCCAGATACTCTGGAAAGTTCATAATCTCCATCGAGGAGAGTAGCACCATATACTCGGCACCCTGCTGATCCAGTGGCACAGAGAGTCCGGTGTCTGCCTGTAGATGACGAATTTGTGCCTTCACTGCGGGTAGCTTCACGCCCATTGGGCTACCGATCTCAACCGCGCGCTGGGTTGCACTAATCAGCCCCTCCGGGGCATGGCCCGCTGCAGAAAATCCCTCCCGAATCTTGCGAATCATCCCGGAGATGTCATTTCCAACCGGGCAGACCAAGGAGCAGCGACCACAGAGTGAACAACCATCATAAACCAGGGTCTCCCACTCACTGAACACCTTTTCATCGACTGGCTTACCAAGCCCTACCATCGACTTTAACTTACCCAGCACGGTAAACTCCTGCTCCCAGACCCGGCGCATGGGCTCTACCTTGTTAATGGGGGTCTGTTTTGGATCTCCGGTTTCGGTATAGAAGAGGCAGGCCTCTGCACAGAGGCCACAGTGAATACAGGAACTAAAGAAACTGGCAACCGGTGCATCAATCTGCCCTTTGATGAAGTTCACCCCCTTTTCGATAGATGGCTTACTCATGATTCCACTCCACGGCGACCCGCCAGATATCCCTGATACCAGCGTGCCAGCACAAAACTAAACATATGGGTCAATTTGGTAAAAGGGGCCACAATAAGCAGCAGCTCAACACTAAGAATATGGAGCGTCAGCATCAGGGTATAGCCCAACAACAGATGGTTATAGGCCATATAACCACTCACCAAGGGTAACAGGGTCACCAGCCAGATCAGATAGTCTCCGGGGGTCGATATAAAACGTAATACCGGGTTGTAGATCCGTATGAGCAGTGCGACAAATAGGGAGAGAATCGTCACTGCGGTGACCGCATCGACCACCCCGGTCGGTAGTCCCATCCAACTGACCCCAAACAGCCGCTCAAACAGCTCAATATGGGGGCGGTAGAGGAAGATCACCACGAAGAGGCCGATATGGAGCAGATAACCGTTGATGATACGCAGTGGCTCTCTGGAAAACAGCGTCTGTCGAGGTAGTGAACGGCTCAGAATGGTACGCAGCCCCCCGGCAACCCCACTCCCTCTTGCGGCAGAGAGATCCTCTTTACGTCCCAGACTGAGAATCTCGAAAAGACGTAGTAACATACCAAAAACGAAGATTGCCAGCGCGATATTAAATGCCGGCCCTCGAGCCCAGATAAGTAGCTCATTGAGTTCCATAATCAGGACTCCTTCTTCAGTGCATCAACCGTCATCGTCTCCTGTGCAGCCACTGTAGCAGCCTTATTACGCTGATTCAGTGCCGCAGCAACGGCTCCCACACCAACACCTACAGCACCTGCCTTGAGTATGGTCTCCCCCATTCGGCTCTGTGGTACCGATAACGCCTCATAAAACCCTCCAGCATCCCAGAAGTTGGGTTCGGAACAGCCCAGGCAGGGGTGACCCGACTCAATCGGAAAGCTGGTGCCGTCATTCCATTTCATCGTGGCACAGGCGTTGTGGGTGGTTGGCCCTTTACAGCCCAGCTCGTAGAGACACCACCCCTTACGCGCCCCTTCATCATCAAATGCCTTGGCAAATAACCCTCTATCATAAAAGGGGCGACGGTAGCAACGGTCATGGATGCTGTCACCATAGAATGCCTTGGGACGACCCAGCTGATCCATCTCCGGCAGCCGTCCAAAGGTGAGAAAATGGGCGATGGCACTGGTCATCACCAGTCCAATCGGTGGACAACCAGGAATATTCATCACCGGCTTGTCTTTCACAATATCGGTCACCGGCACTGCTCCAGTAGGGTTCGGATGAGCCATCGGCAGTCCGCCATAGGCCGCACAGGTCCCCACCGAGATCAGCGCTGCAGCACCCGCCGCCGCCTCTTCCAGCATACTGAGATTGGTGCGCCCGGCGATGGTGGAGTAGATTCCTCCATCTTTAATGGGAATCGCTCCATCAACAATCAACAGATACTTCCCATAGGCCGCTTTCATCGCCTGATCACGCGCCTCTTCTGCCTGGAGACCCGCAGCTACCTGCAAGGTGTGGTGATAATCGAGGGAGATATAGTCAAAAATCAGGTTTTCAATGGTGGGGGTGTGTGATCGGGTAATGGATTCGGTACAGCCTGTACACTCCTGAAACGAGAGCCAGATCACCGTGGGCCGTTTTGCCGCCGCCAGTGCCTCTGCCATCACCTCGGCTGACCCGGCTGGCAACGCAAGCGCTGCGGCCATCGAGGTGCAAAATTTCAGGAAACCGCGTCGACTGACACCATTTTGTTCAAGATGATCTGCAAAAGTTCCATTATCGAGGGGGTTATTGCCTATTTCACGACTCATGATCGACTCCAAACAAAAATTAGACTGCGCTAATACAATATAATACTAATCATCTTTCACTGTTAGTTCTATACCTAAGAAGAGAAATGTCAACCCCAAAATATCAATTATTATCCCCCTATCCCACGATGGTATTTACGGAAATAACCAACTGTTTTAGTTGACTATTAGAAAGTCATATTTGAGTCACTCTTGAGGCGCTCAAGTGCCTGTTCCATCTCTACTCTTTGAGACAAAACAATAGAAGGGATATCAATAACCTCGATCTGTTTTGTAAGGATATTACTCACCTCGTCCCTATGGATCACATACCATACACCCGGGAAAGCTGTCTCCAGAATCTGGCTCTTCCCCAGAACCTGAATCGTGATGGAGACCTCCCCTCTCCCCAATTTTTCTTCCAGCTGCTGGTAGTCGGTAGCCGTTAAAGGCAGCCCTTGCAGATCAATTACACCGGGCTTTCCCTCCGTAAGCCAACACTCCAGCAGTGCCGTTATTTCGCTCAATACGGAACGTACCATTTCAGGGTTCTCCTCCCCCTCTACCATCACCTCAATCTGATCCAGACTGCTCATCTTCCCACGCCTCCAAAAGCTGTTTCACTGCGATTACTGCCTCATCAACAGCAGACTCTACCGCTGGAGTTAACTGCTCAGACCAATCTACCTGTTCGGGTTGAATACCAATCAGCGCACGCGGTGATGGCAGTTTTTCACTCAATGCGGTGATTGACAACAGATCAAGCAGACTCACCTCATGGACACTACTCATTTTTCCGGTTCCGATAAAATGGTCCATCTCCCCATTCACAAATTGCCTCACTGCCCCACTTTGCTCCTGTAAATTGGCCGCATCGATCACAATCAGTCGATCTGCCTCTGCGATTGGGCCCGCCAGGGTAAAACTGAGGGTTCCCCCATCCATCCAGATCACACCGGGCCGATCCCCCTCCGCAGCCAGACGCTCTACCACATGCACCCCTACTCCTTCGTCACCCAGCAAGGTATTTCCCAGCCCCAGCACTAATGTACTCTTCATTATTATTCCCCTAAATCTCCCAAAGCAGTTATTTTCATGGTGTAGCGTACCATTAATAAACCATTTGATTTTATAACAGCATGAACTAATATTGAGACATAATGTGTTTCGGTATCCCCATGCAGATCAAGAAAATTGATCAATTTATCGCTCACTGTGAGGCCAAAGGGTTTGAGCGAGAGGTCAATCTGTTTATGTTGCAATATGAGGAGCTAGCCGTTGGGGACTACATTGTCAGCCATCTGGGTCAGGCTATTCAGAAGGTCACGGCAGAGCAGGCAGAGGCCGCCTGGGAGATTTATGACGAGATGAACCAAATAGATAAAGAGCCTCCTCGTGCATGAACTCTCCGTCTGTCAATCGATCCTCTCTCAGGTTGAAACGGTTGCAGAGGAGAATAGTGCCACAACGGTCTCTCTGATCCATCTTCAGATCGGCCCACTCTCTGGTGTCGAGGTGCCACTATTAAAAAACGCATGGACAATTGCCCGCGCAGATACCCTGGCCAGCGAGGCCGAACTTGAAATTGAGGAGATGCCGATTACTATCCGCTGTAGTCAGTGTGGTCAGGTCAGCAGGGCAAAAGTCAACCGGATGATCTGTGGCCAGTGCGGTGAGTGGCGTACCCAGCTAATCAGTGGAGATGAGATGCTGCTACGCAGTATTGAACTGGAAAAGTGAGTATAAATAATTTCATAAGTTCCTTCATAGCGATTCCGGGGCCATTGATAGCTAGGGATGGCTATCGTCGAGCGCAGATGGATGTTTTACAACGTACCTTGGAAACGTTATGAAGGAACGTATAAGATGCCTAAAAAATACCGACAAGGAGAACAATAATGTGTGATACCTGTGGATGCAATATCACCTCTGGCAATGAACATTTTTTACAGGAGGGGGGGAAGTTGGCCCAAACCGAAAGTGGC
>Ga0233428_1001954_pt1 | contig 20663 bp, 26 predicted proteins | sample SI_118_April2016_4_FD_179890 | JGI IMG/M metagenome (GOLD analysis project Ga0233428, IMG submission 179890) | Seawater microbial communities from Saanich Inlet, British Columbia, Canada - SI_118_April2016_120_MG | ecosystem: Environmental > Aquatic > Marine > Inlet | place: Canada: British... | reverse complement strand
TATCAAACGGGAGAGCCGCCAAAAGAGCTCTAGATCCCGGATCAGGATGTCCCAGGATATCGGGGCAGAGGTTAAGGATTAAAGGCGCTCTCAAAAGTAGCGCAGGCTTGAAATTTAAGCTCCCACCAGTTTTGATCTAAATCTTGAAGGATCAGCGAGCAGCCATCGCCCTCTTCGGCGACGGGCTCAATGGCCGATATTTGATACGTGTCTTGGTATTCGTGGGCAAGCTCATAGGCGCGGATAATTTCTTCTTTGCTGGCAAAATCCAGGATATAACGGTTTACACGCGATTGCGGCTTAAGCTTCTCCCCCACTCCAACGCAGACCAGGAATAAATCTCTTCGCTGTTCGCTTTTTTTGAGAATCCACATGGAGCGCGATGAGTTTCGGCGCACTTCCAATCCTAAAAATTCGGTATAGAATTTTGCTGAAACGTCAGCATCGCGCACATCCAACGTGCCATGCGACAAAATATCTGTTCTGACGATACTCATTTGGCCGACTCGCCAGGGTTTGGTTTGCGGTATTGAAATTCCCACCAATTCTCGTCGAAATCTTTAAAGTAAAAGGCGTAAACACCGTGAATGTCGCGTGGTTGTTGAACTTTATCGATGCCATAGTCTGGCGCCATCTCAAGGGCCGCTTTATTGGCTGCGTCGACTTCTTCTGGTGTTGCGAGATCAAAACCCCAGTGGTTCAGCACATGCTGTGGATGTTCAATCTCAGCGACTTCAGAGACTTCAAAGGCCCAATAGTTACCTCCCACCGGATGCCCCTTTCCGTTCGGTCCTCCGTCACGCACAGCAAGCTTTCCATTTGCCATCTTCACACATTCGAGGCCGGCAAAGTCCTCAAGCAGTTTTTGCGTGCGCGTGAGGTCCGTCGAGACAAAAGTGCCTCCGGCAATCGCTTGCGGGCGATTGAGCGGCTGCTCCGCCTTTAAATATTGAACCTGAGAAGGTGCTTTACCCATGCCTTATTCCTGGAGATAGACAACACCATCTTCGACGATGGTGGTCAGAGGTTTTAGGCTTTCACCTTCGCAAGGTCCCTCAATGCAAAGCCCGTCCTCGACGTTAAACAACGCGCCATGTTTGGAACACTGAATATGGCTTTTATCAGCATTGAAGAACTTATTCGGGATTTGATCGATTAGAACCTGATTGTGTGGACACCAATTCAGATAGGCAAAGGCCTCCTCACCTTTTCGGGCGACAAAGATATTGCGTTGTTTACCCTCGACAACCGCAACCATGCCCTTGGCATCATTGTCCGGCACGTCTTCAATTTTACAAATTTCGGTATTGCTCATTTATGTTCCAAATCTTACTGGGTTAATTTTGGAACAATATTCCAGGGGATAGCGGAAAGGTAAAGCGCTCTATTTGGTGGCATAATTGATATTTTTCTTTAGGTTATTATTTTTGAAATAAATGGTCGGAGCGATAGGATTCGAACCTACGACCCCTTCACCCCCAGCGAAGTGCGCTACCAGACTGCGCCACGCTCCGACATTTATTTTGATAATATACGTCTCTCGGGCCATATCAGCAATCACAGATAAAGCGAAAGCGGCTTTATTTCTCGATTTGATACGTGTGGTCTATGCTGAAGAAATTATTTTGTTTCAAAATTTTAGGAAAGTAATTTTTGAATATCTTCTAATTCCGTAAGTACTGATTTTAATTCAGCAGATTTCTCTGGTGTTAAGGCCGAGGCCTGATCTTGAGGCACTGAAGTCCCCTTCTCAATTTTGCCACCATTTTCTTTTAAAAGCTTCTGGACGCCCTTAATTGTATAGCCGTCATCATACAGCAAATCGCGGATGCGGCGCAGCATGACGAGATCTTCGGGGCGATAATAACGCCGCCCTCCGCCACGCTTCATTGGTTTTATTTGAGGAAATTTGCTTTCCCAAAAACGCAGGACATGCTGTGGCAGGTCGAGCTCTTTCGCGACTTCACTAATGGTACGAAAAGCCGACGCGGATTTACCGCTGCGCTTCTGATTAGAAGCTGTTTGCTCTGAAGCCAGAGCCATGATTATTCAAATTCGTCTGATGAGGTGTTTTCTATCGGCAAGCCGCTGATCCGACTCTTGAGGACTTGCGAAGGGCGGAAGACCAAAACTTTGCGGGGCAAAATTGGCACCTCTTCGCCGGTCTTAGGATTGCGGCCAATGCGCTGTCCTTTTGCCCGAACAGAGAAACTGCCGAAAGAAGAAATCTTTACGGATTCACCGCTGGCCAAGGTATTTGAGATTTTATTGAGAACAGATTCCAAAAGATCTGCGGATTCATTTCGTGATAAACCAACTTCCTGGTATACCGCTTCGCTTAATTGAGATCGGGTAATTGTCTCTCCGGACATTGGCTTCCATCCCTATATATGTTTTTAATTTTGAAGCTAAGCTTACGTCAGAAAGTTTTCTAAATCAATGGGATGGGAGGCGTTTTTAACACCTAAATTGTTGATTTTTGTAATTAAATTGAAAATTTACCAGCGTGCGAGAGCCGCGCCCCAGGTCAAACCGCCGCCCATGGCTTCCATGAGTATCAAATCACCGCGTTTGATAAGACCCGTTTTGACACCGTGATCAAGTGCCAGAGGAATTGAGGCCGCAGATGTATTAGCATGCTGTTGAACGGTTAGGATAACTTTGTCCATCGGCATCTTAAGCTTCTTCGCAGTGCTGGTGATGATGCGCATGTTGGCCTGATGCGGCACCAGCCAATCGAGGTCACTGTCTTGCAGGTTATTCGCTTCCAGAGCTTCACCCACAACAGCAGCTAAATTGGTTACGGCATGTTTAAATACTTCTTTGCCAGCCATCGTCAGGTAGCCAGATGTTTGTGTCGTCGATACGCCGCCTGAGCAATAAAGCAATTCTTCAAGCTTGCCGTCGGAATGAATGTGAGTGGAGAGAACACCCTCGCCCTCCATCTGGTCATCAACTTCTTCCGCTTGAATGACAATTGCGCCCGCTCCATCGCCAAATAACACGCAGGTCGTGCGGTCTTCCCAATCTATGATACGTGAAATCGTCTCAGCACCGATCACCAAAGCATTTTTAGCCTGGCCGGTTTTGATCATGCTATCAACGACTGACATCGCAAAAATGAAGCCGGAACATACCGCTTGAACATCAAATGCGGCACCGGTGCGGCAGCCAATTTCTTTTTGAATACGCACAGCAACTGCTGGAAAAGTCCGGTCGGGCGTGGTTGTGCCAACGACAATAAGATCAATATCAGCGCCGTCGATACCGGCATGCTCTAGCGCGCGCTCAGCTGCTTTTAACGCAAGGTCGGAGGTATATTCATCATCTGCGGCAAAATGGCGCTGGGAGATACCGGTACGCGCGACGATCCATTCGTCCGTGGTATCCACTTTTTTGGCCAGTTCGTCATTGGTAACCGTATTCTGCGGAAGGTAAGAGCCGCAACCAGCTAATTTAGAGATTATTTTCATTTATGCAGTAGCCGATTGTGGTTCTTGATTATCAGGTTTTTCAGCATTTATTTCATTCTCGGCGATCAGATGACCAAGGTCTTCTTTAATCACTTCGTTGAAATCGCGCCGTACAAGTTTGACGCCGGCCTCAATCGCATGGGCAAAACCGAGAGCATCGGTACCGCCATGACTTTTAACGCATACGCCGTTAAGGCCAACGAGCATGGCACCGTTATAACGACGCGGGTCAAAATGCGCACGAAATCTTTCGAGTGCGGGGCGTGCGATTAACGCACCAATCTTAGAAATGAGGCTGCCAACGAGAAACTTCTTCAAAAAGAAGGTGATCATTTTTGCCGTACCTTCGGCCGTTTTAAGGGCTATATTACCGGTAAATCCATCGGTAACGATTACATCGACAGTGCCTTTACCAATATCATCGCCCTCGATAAAGCCATGAAATTTAATCGGTAAATCCGAAGCCTGAAGGATCGCCGCAGCCTTTTTAACCGAATCGTTTCCTTTAAGGCCTTCGACGCCGACATTTAAAATGCCAATTGAAGGCTGTTCGATATCCAACTCATTGCGGGCAAAAACTTCACCCATGACAGCAAATTGCACCAGATTCTCTGCATCACATTCTATGTTTGCGCCGAGATCCAGCATAACGCTGTCGCCGCGCTGGGTTGGAAAGCTTGTCACAATGGCTGGACGGCTAATGCCAGGCAGCATTCTAAGGACGACTGTCGCCATGGCCATCAAGGCACCGGTATTGCCGGCTGATACGACCGCAGAGGCTTCACCGCTTTTGATGGCATCAATGGCGAGACGCATGGAAGAGTTCTTGCCCGACCGCAAAGCGGCCGTTGGCTTATCGTCCATCGTGACGACATCCGTCGTATGGCGAATTTCGCAAACGGCTTTGGCTTTAGGATGCTGATCTAAGAGAGGTTGAAGCTGAGCTTCATCACCAAACAATAGGTAGCGCACATCATCAGCATGTGAAGAAGCAAGCTCAATGCCGCCAACAATCATGTCGGGGGCATTATCCCCTCCCATACCGTCAATTGATACGGTAATCACATCTGTCAACGGACCGTGCTCCCTATGCTAGCTCCCTAAAAAGATAGTGAGCTATTTTACTGCTAAATGAAACAGTTTAAGCGACGGAATCGATTTCCACGACTTCACGGCCATCATAATAGCCGCAAGAACCACAAACATGGTGAGGACGTTTTACTTCACCGCAATTCTCACATTCTGTCTGTGCTGCAGTGGTAAGGGAATCATGCGCACGACGCATGTTCCGACGGGATTTTGATATTTTCTTCTTAGGAACAGCCATAGCTATTTCTCTCTAATTCTAAAAACGAGTTAATCTGCCAAATCTATTTGGAAGTTTCCATCGTGGCGGAGAAGGTGTTTAAAACAATTTGCGACATTCGGCAAGCCGAATGAACGCTCCTTACTCACGACCCCAATTGAATTCTGGCACTCGTTTACTTGAGTTTTTTTAAGACTGCAAACGGATTATTGCTATCGGGGTCGTCTAATTTGCCATTTGTCGCTTTTCTTATCGCATCGAAATCTGCCTCGGGGGCGCGTGGAAACGGGTCTAGCTCAAGACCAAACTGCTCCGTCAGCATAATTCCAACGTCAAATTCGCCGTCAACGATGGCTTCGGGAGGGTCTTCGGTTTGCTCATCAAACTCAATGATTTCAACATCTTCTGTTGAGAACTCTTGAGAATAATCGCACCAGAATTCGCCCTCGATATCAGCTGGAACAGGCTCTAAGGTAACGCCGCAGCGTTGAATGACCGCCGCCTTAAAATTCGCTTTTACATGGATATCTGATTTCGTAGGCGGAAACGTAAAAACCAGGCTAGCCGTCAAAAATTTAAGGTCGATTAGATCAAACCGGGTCGCTAAAGCTAACCGTTCCTCTTCATTTGCCGTTATTTCTAACTCAAAATGATCGCCTTTTAAGGCATCGACCTTAATGACACGGGAAAGTTCCGGTGCAATGTCTTCCGTTATTTCAGAAGTCTCGGGGGATATTTCTTGTTCGTTATCAATCATGGTCTTTACTCGGGTATATTGCCGAAGGAAATTTCGGGTTGTTGTAGATTTGCAAGGCTCCAGTGCTCTGAATTTGATATTTCCTGCATTACGTAATCGGCAACTTTTTGTACCTGTTGCTCCGTCGGATCCGTTTCGAGATAAAGATTACGTTTTAGGGCTTCGGTCAAACTTGCCCCTTCATGTCCGTCTATTCCTTCATCATAGGCTTTGATTCGTCCATAAAATGCGGTCGCAAGAGCTTTAATCTTTTTACCGACACGAAGATCGCCAATGCCCATCTCACGCATATTTTTATCCATATCGGCAAACATCACATCGAACAGGTCTTGCGAGAGTTTTCCCCCCTCTTCACCCAAATCCTTCAATCGACGCATGACGATATAGATGTGCAGCGATATCAAATCAAATCGACCATTAACCGTGTCCGGCACACCTAAGCGCGTGTAGAAGGGCTCTTGACGTGCTTGGGCAACGATCTGACCATAGAGCTCATAGATTGAAGTGTTGTACTTCTTGAGCCCAAAAAATGCTAATATTCCCATATTCCTCACCGAATGAAGCAGCTGCCAAAGAACTCATTGACAGATTGCCTTAGAAACGACATCACTTAGCTTATAATAGATGTTTTCAAACCGGTAATTGAGAGAAATTTACCTCGAATGCAAACGAAATTTTTCAGCTCCCCTAAAATTGGCAAAATTGTCCTCGCAGGTGTTGTCGCCTTGTCCGTCACGGCTTGTGCGCCGCGCGTGGCAAGCCGCGGCAATCTCCCGGATCCAGATTTGCTCGCCAATATCGAAGTGGGTCAGGTAAACAAGCGCGATGTCATCGAACTCATCGGCTCGCCTTCCAGTACCGAACTGTTCAAAGGTGAGAGCTGGTACTACATCAGTGAGCGGACCGAGACAAAGGCCTTCTTCGAGCCTAAGGTCGTTGAACGAAAAGTCATCATTATCCGCTTTAACGAAAAGGGAATCGTGAAAGAATTAAAGGCGATTGGCCTCAAAGAAGCGAGAGACATTGAAATGGTAGACCGCGTAACGCCAACGGCCGGCCAGGAAATGACGATTTTAAAGCAATTATTTGGTAATGTTGGACGGTTTGAAGGCGGTGGCGGTGGTGCCGGAACCATCATCGACAATTAGCCGTATTACGCTAGATGTAAAAAAAGCCCCGGAGGAATTCCCCCGGGGCTTTTTTAGTATCTTAAAACAAGTCGCTTTAAGCTGCCAAAATGGCCAGCAGCAAAATTGCAACGATGTTCATGATCTTAATCAGCGGGTTCACAGCTGGACCAGCGGTATCCTTATAAGGATCACCGACCGTATCACCTGTGATGGCCGCGTGGTGAGCTTCAGAGCCCTTACCACCATGATTACCATCTTCAACATACTTCTTGGCATTGTCCCAAGCACCGCCGCCGGACGTCATGGACAGAGCAACAAAGATGCCGGTAACAATAACACCCATCAGTGAAGCACCGAGTGCTGCAAGACCAGCCGCTTGGCCGGCAATCATGTTGACGACGAAGTAAATGACGAAAGGTGCGGCAATTGGCAGAATGGATGGAATAATCATCTCTTTGATCGCTGCCTTCGTCAGAATATCGACACATTTACCATATTCTGGTTTTGCAGTACCTTCCATGATGCCAGGAATTTCCCGGAACTGACGACGAACTTCTTCAACAATTGCGCCACCAGCACGACCAACCGCCATCATGCCCAGTGCACCAAAGAGGTAGGGAATCATACCACCGATGAAGAGACCAACAACAACATATGGGTTACTCAAAGAGAAGTTGATTTTAAGACTTGGGAATAGCAATTCGAGATCCGCGGTAAACGCTGCAAACAGAACCAACGCAGCCAATCCAGCGGAACCAATTGCATAGCCTTTGGTGACAGCTTTTGTGGTGTTACCAACCGCATCCAAAGCATCCGTAGTCTTACGAACGTCTTCTGGAAGATCAGCCATTTCTGCAATGCCGCCCGCATTATCAGTAACCGGACCAAAGGCATCAAGAGCGACAACCATACCAGCCAAAGCCAACATTGAGGTTGCAGCGATTGCAAGGCCGAACAGACCAGCTGTTAGGAACGCAACGATGATGCCAGCGCAGATAACGATAACAGGCAGCGCAGTTGCCTCCATGGAAACCGCAAGACCTTGAATGACGTTCGTGCCGTGACCTGTTTCAGAAGCTTTCGCAATACTTCTAACTGGACGATAATCTGTACCAGTATAGTATTCGGTGATCCAAACGATCAAAGCTGTTACGACCAAACCAACCAAAGCAGAGATAAACAAATCCATGCCGGTGATTGTTGTACCGTTTGCTTCGAATTTTGCATCAAAGCCAAACTGCCAATTGATAAGGACAGCGATCAAAATGGCTGAAATGATGACGCTGGCAAAGAAGCCTTTATACAACGCACCCATGATGGAGTTGCTGGATCCAAGTTTTACAAAGAAGGTAGCAACCACACACCCGATGATGCTGGCTGCACCAATCAAAAGCGGAAAGGTCATCATGGTTTCTTGGGCTGCGCCAGAGAAGAACGCTGCGGCCAACAACATTGTTGCGACGACCGTCACGACATATGTTTCGAACAAATCTGCAGCCATACCTGCACAGTCGCCAACGTTGTCACCAACGTTATCGGCGATCACGCCAGCGTTGCGGGGATCATCTTCAGGGATACCAGCTTCGATTTTACCAACTAGGTCTGAACCAACATCGGCACCTTTGGTAAAGATGCCGCCGCCGAGACGGGCGAAGATGGAAATCAAGGAAGCGCCGAAGGCGAGGCCGACAAGGGCTTCTAGAACATGGCGCATACCTTCTTTACTGGAGGTGTCGATCATGCCTTTGAGAACCAGCCAATAGCCGATGATGCCAAGTAGAGCGAGACCGGCAACCAACATGCCTGTGACGGCACCCGATTTAAACGCAATCGAGAGGCCTTCGGCAAGTCCAACTGAGCGCGCTGCTTCAGCAGTTCGCACATTGGCTCGAACGGAGACGTTCATGCCGATATAACCGGCAACACCCGACAGGATCGCGCCAATGGCAAAGCCAATAGCAACCGTGCCACCTAAAAGGAAGCCAAGCACAACACCGATAACAACACCGGCAACCGCGATAGCTGTGTATTGACGGTTAAGATAAGCGCTTGCACCTTCTTGAATAGCCGCAGCAATTTCTTGCATCTTTTCTGTACCGGCAGGTGCTGCAAGTACGGAACGAATGGCATAAATACCATAAAGTAGTCCGATGACACCGCAAGCGATGATCAACATTGAAACATTAGACATGTCGTTTAACCCTTAGTTGGTTGAAACCGTAATATTGAATGGAAGAACACCCTCCCCTACACTTCTAATTATTAAGCGGGTGCTGATTTTTCGCCGGGAACATGCCAGATGCGACCGGGTAAATCAACTGCAAATCACGGCTCTATTCAAATGGTGGAATTTCAACTAAAGGGGTGGGATTTTACCGTAATTTTCTGTTCAATGCAGATTGAACAAGCACGCCATCAATCAAACCTTTGCCGATTGTTCTGGATCCGATAATCATCAAGCGGCGCTTGAGTGCAGCAAGATCCAATTCCTTATTTTTACGAAGAAGGCGCGGTACGTAAGAATGTAAATCGCGAATATAGGCGTCTTTGAGACGCGGCATTTGTTTGCTTATGATCGACTCGTTGTCGCCTCTGGTTTCTAATTGAACTTGAATTTGAATGGTCGCCGCCACGATATCTCCTTGAAATATAGGGATTAATAGTGGTTCCATCGTGACATAGCGGGGAGGCTCCAACATTTTTTTACGATGAGCCGCAGCAGCAGCGGCAGCTTTTTCCTCGGGCGTGGCTTCCGCCTCTTTCGTGAAAGGTCCCAGTTCCATTTGCTGCATGACGGTGACACCGCCACCGGCAGCCAAAATGCAAACAGCCAGAATAATGATGAGAAGTTTAGGCATTGAACATGGACCAAATTAGTTGTGGTTGTGAGCAATAGTGTAAGTTTAAAAACATTAAATTTAACCTAATTTGTATTTGGTTAAATTAAAAGTGGGTAAATCCTTTTTTAACCGGCGAATATTCCCCGCCATTTTGATCAAAAATGCGAATCGATGGCGTGTCAGTAATTGAACCGATTTTGGTGAGCGAGGTCTCCGTCCGCTTTTTTAGGGAGGGAACATCGGGCTCAAATGAACTTGGCGCCGTAAAAAGAAGCTCATAGTCATCCCCGCCCCCTAGAACCAAATCAATTAAATCAGGCTCACGTGAAAGTGCTGCTGCGGCGGCATCTGACAAAGGGAGGTCGGCAATATTAATTTCTGCACCTACTGTTGATGTCTCGCAAATATGACCCAAATCGGCAATGAGACCGTCCGAAATATCTATTGCAGCATGAGCCCTATCAAGGAGTTCCAGGCCAAGTTTTAAGCGTGGTTCAGGTCTCCGGTAGCGCGACAAGAGATAATCCGATTGCGAACTTTTGAGGTCGGTTAACTCAGCTTTAGCGACGAGGAGACCGAGCGCACCATCACCGATAGTGCCGGAGACCCAAATGTCGTCGCCAATTTGTGCCCCATTTCGCCGCAACCCGTTCCCGGTTTCGACAAAGCCCATCGCGTTAAGTGAAAGTGTCAGCGGCCCCGTCGTAGAAACCGTGTCGCCGCCAATCAAAGTAATTGCGAATTCTTGCTGATCCTCTGCCAAATTTTGTGAAAATGCTTTGAACCATTCAGAGGTGATACCAGCGGGAACGGCAATCGCGAGCGAATAAGAGGCCGGGCGCGCGCCCATTGAGGCGAGGTCCGATAAACTCACTCTGAGTAATTTTGCGGCGATGTCTTCAGGAGCATCAGAGCTAAGAAAATGCACACCCTCGACCAAGGCGTCCGTGGTTACAACAAGGCTTTGCCCAGGGGGTGGTGTGACAATAGCGGCGTCATCACTAAGTTGAAAAGCCCCCGGCTCGGAGGCGCTCAGCGGTGCAAAATAGGTGGCGATGAGATCAAATTCGCTCGGTCTATTGGTCAAAATAGTCACCTCAATTGGAAACTAGTTCTCTAACTCCTGTCCCCGGACAACTTTAGCAATGCGGTCCAGAACTCCGTTTACCAAAGAGGGTTCGTTCTCAGCATAAAAAGCATGGGCGAGGTCGACATATTCATTAATCACCACGCGAACTGGCACTTTGGTCAGGAAAAACATCTCGTAAGCAGCTGCCCGCAACATCGATCGCAAGAGCACATCGAGTTTTTGTAAATCGTGGCCTTCTGATAGTGCGCCGGCCAAAATTTCATCGATCTGCTTTTTGTTTTCGTAAACGCCTTTAACAATCTCACCGAATTTCTTTTTGTCTGGCTCTGCGAGTTCGGCAATCTCGCCATCTTCATCAGGCAGGGCATCTTGATCTTTCCAGCGGCTCGCCAAGAAATCCATCAAAATAGCGTCGAGCGAAGCGCCGGTAATCTCCATTTCGTAGAGACCCTGGGCCGCTGTCAGGCGGGCAACGCTGGTCGAGCGAGGGTCGCGTTTTTTACTTTTGGACATCAACCAAACTCTTTGTGGATATCAAGCATACGCAAGCATGCAACCGCTGCCCTACCACCGATATCCCGGTCTTCAACATTGGCACGTTCCCAAGCCTGGTCGCGATTTTCGCAGGTGAGAATACCAAAGCCATGCGGCATGCTGTCATTAATGCTCAAATCCATCAGCGCGCGGCTCACTTCTCGGCAGATATGATCATAGTGATCGGTGGCCCCGCGAATGACACAGCCGAGCGTGACAACGCCGACATAATCGCCGGTACCCCAGGCCTTTTTAACGGCGGCGGGGACTTCAAAAACACCCGGCACATCAACTCGGTCGACGCTCAACCCGGCCTCTTCGATAACCTTAACCGCTCCGGCACCAAGCTGATCGGCAATGTCTTCGTAAAAACGTGCTTCAACAATTAAAATTTTACTCATAGAAACCATCCCGCACCGGTGTTGGCGAATCTTTGCTTATTTTGATCGCTCGCCGCTCGACAATTGTGAGACCATAGCCTTCAAGGCCGACCAAGGTTTGCTCGGTATTTGACAGCACAATCATCTCATGGATGCCGAGATCCAATAATATCTGAGCACCAATACCATAACCTCTAAATGTGTGCCCCGGTTCTGATTGCTCTTGCTGGATTCGATCACTGATGAAAGTTCGGCTCGGATTGCGCAACATAACCACAGCGCCCCGCCCTTCTCGTTCGATCATCTCCATTGCCTTATGGAGTTCCAGTGTTTTTTCAGCGCTGTAAATATCATCGAACATATTAAAAGAATGCATGCGGACCATGACCGGCCCATTGTCAGAGACATCGCCTTTTACCAAGGCCATATGTTCGCTTTGATCGGCTTGGTTGACAAAAACCATGGATTTAAATTCGCCGCCACCAATCGTATTGATAGTCGAGGTAAGGCTTGGTTTGACGATACGGTCATTGCGCAATCGGTATTCAATCAAATCTGCAATCGTCGCGACTTTGAGGCCATGTTTCTGAGCGAAGGCGACGAGATCAGGCATACGCGCCATGGTGCCGTCATCTTTCATAATTTCACAGATCACACCGCCAGGCGTCAGGCCGGCTAAGCGGGCGATATCGACAGAAGCCTCGGTATGGCCGGTGCGGACAAGCGTGCCGCCATCTCTGGCGGCTAAGGGAAAGACATGACCGGGCGAGGCGATGTCATCAATCCCTTTAGTGGAATCGATCGCCGTCGCAATCGTGCGAGCGCGGTCGGCGGCCGAGATCCCTGTCGTGACCCCTTCTTTGGCTTCAATTGAAACCGTAAAAGCCGTTTCATGGCGCATTTTATTGTTGGCACTCATCGCCGGGAGGCCGAGTTCTTCGACGCGTTTTTGGGTAAGAGCGAGGCAGATCAGGCCGCGGCCATGGGTCGCCATAAAGTTGATTGCATCGGGCGTCGCCATCTGAGCTGGAATAACGAGGTCACCCTCATTTTCACGATCTTCATCATCAACAAGAATAAACATCCGACCATTGCGGGCATCATCGATAATTTCATCAATGGACGACAAATAGTCGGATAAATTATAAGACTCGGGTGTTTCTACTTTAGTCACGTTGGGTTAGTCCTTTTCTAGAAGTCGCGCAACATAGCGCGCCAGCATGTCTATTTCCAGATTTACAGGGTCATTTATTTTGGCTGTGCCAAACGTCGTCTCACTTTGCGTGTGAGGAATAATATTTACGCCGAAAGTAGTGTCATCAACTTCATTCACTGTCAGCGAAACACCGTTGACGGCAATCGATCCTTTGGCGGCGATGAATTTCATCAATTCTTGCGGCGGCTCGAAGGTGTAGCGAATAGAATCGCCTTCGGGTTCAATCGCAACAATATTTCCAACGCCATCAACATGGCCCGAGACCAGATGGCCACCAAGCTCATCGGCGGCCTTCAAAGGTCGTTCAAAATTTACCGGTGTATCGATCTGCCAGGATCCGAGCGTGGTTTTTGATAAAGTCTCTTGCGACGCTTCCGCGGCAAACCAGTCAGCCCCCTTTTCGATCACAGTTAGGCAGGTGCCACAACACGCGATGGAGGCGCCAATATCCACATCTGCCATATCAAAATGGACGTTAAATTCGAACCGTGTGTCACCGACCTGCTCAACGGCACGAACGCGGCCAACATCGCTAATAATTCCTGTAAACATAATTTGTGCTTTTTAACGCTTTCGAGACAATATTTCCAAGCAATCCTCGCCAAGTTGGGTGAGGGATTTGCGGGAGAATGTCGGCATTTCTGTCAGTTTGTCCAGGCCTAATCCTTCAATCGCCGAAATTCCATCATTTCCGATGACCGATGGTGCTCTAAACCAGGCGATATCATCGACTAAATCGGCGGTCATTAGGGAAGCTGCCAGGGTACCGCCGCCTTCCACAAATAGCCGCGTAATCCCCCGGGAAGCCAGTTCATTTACGACCTTTTTTACGTCTAAATGCGCGTTGTCGGAAGGTAGTAAGGTAATAGAAATGCCGCGCTTTTTCATCACGTAGATCTTTTCCTGCTTTTCGTCATCGCCGGGCAAGGTAAAAATCAATACCGGTGCCTCATCACTGGTTGCTGCCAAATTGCTATCCAATGGCATTCTCAACCTGCCATCCAGCACGATACGGGTACGACGTTCATTGGAAATGCCTGGTAGTCGGCACGTGAGTGTCGGATCGTCGGCAAGTGCCGTACCGCTGCCGATCATCACGGCGTCATGTGTGGCGCGTAATTTATGGGAAGCACGTCTGGCAAAATCGCCTGTAATCCATTGGCTTTCGCCTGACTGCGTGGCAATTTTCCCATCTAAAGTTGTCGCGATCTTCAGAGTGATATAAGGACGCGCATTTTCGATCCTGGAAAAGAAACCTCGGTTGATTAGATCGGCTTCAGTTTTTTCGATGCCAAACTCTACTTCAATACCAGCGTTTTTTAGACGTGCGATCCCCGTTCCCGCGACCCGTTTATCCGGATCCTGGGTAGCGATAACCACCCGTTTGAGGCCAGCGTCAATTAGAGCTTCAGAACAGGGAGGTGTTTGACCCTCGTGATTGCAGGGCTCCAGCGTCACGTAAGCCGTGCCGCCATTGGCTTGATTTCCTGCTCTTTGCAATGCTTCTGTTTCAGCATGAGGGCGACCGCCGGGTAAAGTCCAGCCGCGCCCGACAACTTTCTCATCTTTCGTGATCACGCAGCCAACAGCAGGATTTGGCCATACATTGCCAAGACCACGGCGCGCCAAATTAAGCGCCGCTTTCATGTGGTTGATATCGTTAATCGAAGCGCCGCCTTGTGAAGCCCCTGTCGGGTTAGTCGTCACCTAAATTTCCAATAAAGTCTTCAAAATCACGAGCTTCGCGGAAGTTTCGATAAACCGATGCGAAGCGGACATAAGCGACTGAATCGAGATCTGCCAAGACATCCATCACCATCTCGCCGATAACTTTGGACGGCACTTCATTTTCACCCAAGCTTTCCAACCGACGCTGAATGGAGTTGACAATACGCTCCACCTGATCCGGATCAACCGGTCGCTTTTGTAAAGAAATTCTGAGCGAGCGCGCAAGTTTATCGCGATCGAAGGGTTCTTTTTTCTCGTTCTTTTTGGTGATCGTCAACTCACGCAATTGGACGCGCTCGAAAGTCGTCCAGCGCGCGCCGCATTCCGGACAGGACCGCCGTCGCCGGATGGCCGAGTTATCTTCGGTTGGGCGCGAGTCTTTCACCTGAGTGTCATTATGACCACAAAATGGACAACGCATCTTTCTATCCCCTTTTTCTACGAACTTTTGTTCATACCCAGTGTTGGTTAAAAATTGCTGTAGATTGGAAAGCGCGCGCAAAGTTCTTCGACTTGTTTGCGCACGTTATCTTCTATTGCACTATTATCTTCTGGATTGGCTGCTAAGCCATCAAGTACATCGCTGACAAGCTCACCAATCTGTTCAAACTCGGCGATACCAAAACCACGTGTTGTGCCGGCAGGTGAGCCGAGACGCACGCCGGAGGTGATCATTGGTTTTTCCGGATCAAACGGAATGCCGTTCTTATTGCAAGTGATGCCGGCCGCTTCCATACTGGCTTCGGCAGCTTTGCCGGTTAGTCCTTTCGGCCTAAGATCAACCAGCATTAAATGCGTGTCGGTGCCGCCGGAGACAATATCGCAGCCACGTTCTGCAAGCTTGGCGGCCAGAGCGCGGGCATTATCAACAACATTTTGCGCATAGACTTTAAAGTCCGGTTGCAAGGCTTCAGCAAAAGCGACGGCTTTGGCAGCTATGACATGCATGAGCGGGCCGCCCTGAATACCTGGGAATATTGCCGAATTTACTTTCTTGGCAATATCTTCGTCGTTGGTCAGGATCAGGCCACCGCGGGGCCCGCGCAATGTTTTATGTGTCGTCGAAGTTGCGATATGAGCATGTGGAAAGGGTGATGGATGAACGCCAGCTGCGACAAGGCCGGCAAAATGAGCCATATCGACCATGAAGATGGCGCCTACTTCATCGGCAATTTCTCTGAATTTAGCGAAATCAATCTCACGAGGGTAAGCTGATCCACCGGCGATAATTAGTTTGGGTTGATGTTCCTTAGCCAAGCTTTCTACTTCGTCAAAATCAATTTGAGCATCCTGTTGGCGGACGCCATATTGAACGGCATTAAACCATTTGCCCGATTGGTTTGGCGGCGCGCCATGAGTTAAATGACCACCTGCGGCGAGTGACATTCCCAAAATGGTGTCGCCCGGCTTGATGAGTGCTTGAAAGGCTCCTTGGTTGGCTTGTGAGCCTGAATTCGGCTGCACGTTGGCAAAGCCACAGTTAAATAACTTGGTCACTCGCTCAATCGCCAAAGTCTCAGCGACATCGACAAATTCACAGCCGCCATAATAGCGCCGTCCGGCATAACCTTCGGCATATTTGTTGGTCATAATTGAACCTTGAGCTTCAAGCACGGCGCGTGAAACAATATTTTCAGAGGCAATCAATTCGATCTGATCTTGTTGGCGACTAAGTTCATTCTGGATCGATTTAAAAATATCCGGATCACTGTCGGCCAAAGTATCTGAGAAAAATGATGGTGCTGGTGGCATGTAAATAATTTCCTGTCGATCAAATGGTCTATGAGGGATTTGAAAGCTTGTCGACACGCCCTTGGTGCCGCCCGCCTTCGAATTCGGTGTTTAAAAATACCTTCAAGCAATCACGTGCGGTTTCTGGACCGATCACACGGGCGCCAAAAGCAATGACATTGGCATCGTTGTGTTCACGGCATAAACGCGCACCCAAAGCATCATGGATTTGAGCTGCGCGTATTTCTGGAAACCGGTTGGCCGCCATACATATACCGATACTGGAGCCACATATTAAAACGCCTCTGGTTGCTTTGCCGTCTTTAATGGCATGCGCCAAGGCATAAGCGTAATCCGGATAATCCACAGAATCCGGTCCATTGGTCCCCAAATCCAGCACGTCAAATCCCGCACTTTTTAGATCCTCCGCGAGGATCGACTTTAACTCAGGGCCGCCGTGATCACAGGCGATGGCGATGGTTTTTGATGGCTCTGCGGGCATTGTTTAGGTCTTTATTCCAAAGAAACGTGGCGTAATGCGATACTTCGTCCTTCACATACCACATATCGAGACTGTTCGCCAAGCCAACACTACAAATCGATTCGTATCTAGATGTAGAAAATTGAAATCACCAAAAATATGACGATAATTGATAAGTTACAACTATAGAAACAAGTGTACTAATACTATTTACGAGATCAATGTAAGTATTCAACAACTGTCATTTGTAAATTAAGTAATAAAAAAATTTATTCTATTTTATTATTTCGAATATTTGCGTTATATCATGCAGATTAATTTGAATATTCAAATTTTTTTTAAAATGTTTCGGCTTTCTAGTTGCTCTCCTTTAAGGGCTTCAAAAATATGAATGATTTATCCAAAGAAAATTTACCCAAAGAAAATCTGTTGGCAATGGCAACTGATATCGTTACCGCCTATCTCGGCAGAAATGACGTCGCAAAAGAAGGGCTACCGGGGCTCATTACAACGGTCTATACGTCATTGGTGGATGTCCATTCGGGTATTAGTAAGGATGAATTCAGCAATCAAAAACCCGCCGTTTCCATTCGTCGCTCGGTTACGCCGGACCACATAATCTGCCTGGAGGATGGTAAAAAACTGAAAATGCTGAAACGCTATCTTCGGACTAATTACAGTATGACGCCCGAAGACTACCGCGCGAAATGGAACCTGCCACACGACTATCCCATGGTCGCGCCAAATTATGCCAAGCAAAGATCTGAATTTGCTAAGACAATCGGTCTTGGAAAAAGTTCAAAAAAGTAAATTTTAAATTCTATTTTCAGTATTACTCAATATAAATTTTCGTCTTCTGACGGCTGATTTGGTATAATCCCGGCCTTTTTACGGATCACATAGCGTAGCTTGTTAATGGCAGCATTTTGCAGTGTTGCTTTTCGAGAGCGCCGATCCCCAACCATTGAAATTTCTGTATTGGTTGCCGTGTCGACAGCAATGACTTTGACGTAGTTGCCTTGCGTTATAAACTCAAAGAGAACTTCACCGATCTCTGGAACGTTGTGGGTTCTACGTGCCATCTTTTTCTTACACCTAACCGACGCTTGACAGAATACTATTGGTCATGGTCATTGATCCCCTAGCTTTTATTCGCAGAGTGATAAAAGGTCTTTATCATATGCCTAGCGAAATAGTAAACGACCATTGTTTTTAAACAATTAAAATTATTAATTCAGACAATTCAGGGGAAATTATTATGTGTGCAGATTATACCAATCCAGAAACCATCGTGCTCCATACCGGCCATCATGGCGATCCAACAACTGGCTCAGTTGCCGTGCCGATTTATCAGACAACGTCCTATCAGTTTAATGATACGCAACATGCGGAAAATCTCTTCGCGCTTAAAGAACTCGGTAATATCTACACGCGCATTATGAATCCGACCCAGGACATTTTGGAGCAACGTGTTACCGCTATGGAAGGTGGGGTTGCCGCTCTCGCCGTAGCTTCCGGTCAAGCTGCCTCAATGTACGCCATTATGAATTTGTGCCGGGCAGGCGATAATTTCGTCAGCTCAACAGATCTCTATGGCGGTACCTGGAACTTGTTTGCCAATACCTTGAAAGATTTTGGCGTTGAATGCCGCTTTGTTGACCCAAGCGACCCAGAAGCCTTTGCCAAGGCAACCGATGATAAAACGCGTTGCTATTATGCAGAGACGCTCCCTAATCCGAAACTGAACGTATTTCCGATCAAAGAAGTTGCAGATATCGGTCGCAAGTTGGGCGTGCCTTTGATCATGGACAACACCGCAACACCGTTGCTTTGTCGCCCGCTTGATCACGGCGCTGCTGTGGTGATGTATTCGACAACCAAATATATCGGCGGCCATGGTACATCGATCGGCGGCATTTTGGTTGATGGTGGCAACTTTGACTGGGAGGCCGGCGGTGACCGCTTCCCAACGCTGAACGAACCGGATCCAAGTTATCATGGTGCGGTCTGGACCGAAGCAGTTAAGCCACTTGGACCAATCGCCTACATTCTCCGGGCTCGGGTTATCTTGTTGCGTGATGTTGGTGCGGCAACAACGCCGCAAAATGCCTTTAACGCCATTCAGGGTTTGGAAACACTCCCCCTTCGGATGCGCGAGCATTGTGCGAATGCAATGAAGGTCGTTGAGTATCTTCAAGGTCATGACAAAGTCACCAATGTCATTCATCCGAGTGTGCAAGATGGTGAAACCCGCCGTCGCGCTGATGCATATTTAAATGGTGGTTATGGCGGCTTGGTTGGGTTCGAGCTTAAGGGTGGCAAAGAATCCGGTATGAAGTTTATCGATTCACTGCAAATGCTTTTCCATGTCGCGAATATCGGTGATGCCAGAAGCTTGGCGATCCATCCGGCCTCAACGACGCATTCACAGCTTTCCGCCGATGAGCAGGCGCAGACTGGCGTAACGGACGGTTATGTACGTTTGTCTATTGGCATCGAGCACATTGACGATATCATAGCTGATATTGATCAAGCACTCGCAGCGGCGTAAAACTAAAATCGCACGGAGGAGACGCGCTCTTCTCCGTGCGAACACTAACTTAGGTTTCTGAAATGACACAATTGATACCCGGACGTTTCCCTTCTTCGCGCATGCGCCGCAACCGGCGGTATGATTGGACGCGTCGGATGGTGGCTGAAAACACTCTCAGCCCCAACGATTTTATCCTGCCCATATTTGTCGGTATCGGTGAAGGTCGGCGGGACCCTATTCCTTCGATGCCGGGTGTTGACCGGATTTCAATTGATTTACTGGAAGATACCGTCGGCGAAGCCAAAGAAGCTGGCATTCCAGCCGTTGTGATATTCCCCGAGGTAGACCCCGCTACAAAAACGCCGGATGCGCGCGAAGCCTATAATCCAGAGAACCTGGTCTGCCAGTCCATTCGCGCAATCGCTAAATCCCATCCCGATATTGGGATCATTTGCGATGCTGCCCTCGACCCCTTCAATAGCGATGGCCATGATGGTCTGGTGGTGGATGGCTATGTCATTAATGATGAATCCGTCGAGCTACTGTGCAAACAATCCATCGTTCAAGCAGAGGCCGGCTGTCACATTATCGCACCTTCTGACATGATGGATGGTCGCGTCGGGGCGATCCGCAAGGCGCTCGATGACGCAGGCTATCAAGATGTCGGCATTATGTCCTATGCCGCCAAATACGCGTCAGCTTTTTATGGTCCGTTCCGTGATGCCATTGGCTCGAAGGCAGCTCTCAAAGGTGACAAGAAAACCTATCAGATGGATCCCGCCAACATTGACGAAGCGATGCGCCAAGTTGCGCAAGATATTGATGAAGGTGCGGATATGGTCATGGTTAAACCGGGCATGCCGTATCTAGATGTCGTCAGTCGGGTTAAAACCGAGTTCGGCCTGCCAACCATTGTTTATCAAGTGTCCGGCGAATATGCGATGCTCAAGGGAGCTGTGCAGAATGGCTGGCTTGATAACGACAAGGTAGTTTTAGAAAGCTTGATGTCGTTCAAACGTGCCGGTGCAGATGCGATCTTGACCTATATGGCGGTTGAAGCATCGACCTTACTAAAAAAGGGCTAAGAACAAACGTTCAAAGCCCTTTTGATCTACTGTCTTAGGGTTAAATCTTAGTTGCTGCCTTCTTTGGACCGGAGTAATTGAGCGACATCCAAAACGATCATCAACTCGCCTTCCAACTGAAAAATAGATTCGGCAAATTCGCGCCAAATCGGATCCATGGTGCCGGGGACTTTATCCTGGTGGTCTGGATCTAAGTTCAAGACCTCACCAATTTCATCAACCAGAAGCGTGTAAAGCTCATTTTGGTTCTCGACAGTAACACCCATGCAATCGGCTTCGGCATCGATTGCGGAGAGGCCGAGACGGACGCGGACATCAATAACAGTCACAATGCGGCCACGCAGGTTAATTGAGCCACGAACTTCTGGTGGCGCTAAAG
>Ga0233428_1001952_pt1 | contig 20685 bp, 20 predicted proteins | sample SI_118_April2016_4_FD_179890 | JGI IMG/M metagenome (GOLD analysis project Ga0233428, IMG submission 179890) | Seawater microbial communities from Saanich Inlet, British Columbia, Canada - SI_118_April2016_120_MG | ecosystem: Environmental > Aquatic > Marine > Inlet | place: Canada: British... | reverse complement strand
AAATACCTGGAACAATCCCCATCAGTATGTGGTTACCAAGGTATGAATAGATATTTATGGCTGTTGGTGTAAGAAAAACAAACAATTTGTCCCATTTCTCCTTTAAGAACAACCAGTCAACAGAGTACACATTTGTGTAGTCTAAAACAAACATGGCTACTATGGGAATAGCAGCATACAGCAATATTCTAAACAAAAAGTATCTGAAAAGTAGCCCTGCGGAGATACCCATAAAGAAACCCAACCCGGATTTAGTTAATATCTCTGTATCAAAATTCATTATCTCCTCACCTCCTTTTTTAATGTAAAATATATTGGATTTCTTGTCTACCAGAGAGGCCATTCAGGCAGTCGAAAGGAAGGAGCAGAGACAACTCTCTTTATGGAAGCATACTCGTCCTCCTTGATGGGTTTCTTGTTTTTTGTCTGAACTCCTCCCGAAAAGGAGGAGTTACCCTTGCATGTGCAAGGATTCCAGTTTCATTTCCTGTATACATAAACATCGGCTTCGTAGTAACCGGTATTATCCTTCCAATAGACGCTTTTTCTGTTAATAGGCTCACCTGTGTAAATGCTCTTATTAAGTTCGTTAATGCCCAAATAAAGCGGCCCATCAACATATGACACAAACTCTCTTCCGCTGCCAATATAAAAGGCATCCCTATTGCCTATCTTCCCTATTGCGGCCAGATATCTGGTGTTAGGCAATACTGTAAAATTGCCCCTCGTAAAATGGTATCCTTCAGCAAGACAAGAAGTGTTTTTATACCGGTATTCAAAAGCTCCTGGCATAATCTTGCCTTTGCAATAAATTTTTACAATATCGTTTTCCTTCAGGTAAATATTTGTCTTTGCCCATGGCCTGTTTGCCGGAATCTGAATAGTAAAATGTTCAGGTATTAAACTTTTGGTTTTTTTGCTATGTTTTTTCTTCTGAATCTTTATTGGTTCTGTAATTAACGGATTGTGGATTTCAGAAGATTGTTTGTATGGTTTCTCTGCTATTATGTCTTCACTATTGATATTTACATTTTCCTCATAAAGTCCACCTTTTTGAGTAACTTCTGTATTCAGAAAACTATTAGTTTTTGAGTCTTTTACTACTGTGTGGTTTCCGGCAATACTAATGGCCTCCAGTGCCATACCCAATCCTCTGTCTATCCTCTCTTCAATTAATTTCGACTTAGGCGAAGAATCTTTTTTTACCGCATCCTCACCACCATAGAGATCCATGGATAAAGCTGCTGACAAAAGAAATACAACGGTTTTAATAATCAGCACTCTTCTCACAAACATTTGATCTCCTTTACCGTTTTCAAAATTCAACCCTGCCAAATTTCTTTCTTAACAATTTTTTTCTATCAGAACTGAGTAACTTCCAAAGCCTTTTTGCATCCTCAGTTCTAAAGATTGAATAGTAGACAATAAAGCATTTCATAGCGATATCCTGGTTCAGGTTGCCTTTAGACGTACTTATATATCTATCACAAGCCTTACTTGCCTTTACAGGGTCATCGTTACTGAGATATATGTCTATCTGGCTTTCGTAACAATCCTTATAGAGATTATTGAAGAGTTCTGTAATCATTTCGTCTGCCAACCTAAACTCCGGTTCAGAATTCAGCAGCCGGCACTTGATAAGCTGGGCAATTATGTGCACACTGGGTGAATCACAGGATGAAGAGCTAATGTTGCAGTTTTCTTCAAACACAACCAGAAGTCTTTCTGCCTCTTTATTATCTCCCTCCTTTATTTCTACAAACACCTGTAATAATTTGCCAAGATGGGAATCTGGATATTCCATCTCCAACTCTTCTAACACTTCCTTTGCGTCCTCAAGTTGATTAACGGAGTAAGCCGTATAGCCACTTCTGACGAGATCGTCAAATGTTTGTGCGTCGGCTGAAGAATTTAGCATTATCAGAATAATTATTATGGCAATCATTTATTTCTCCCTTCTATCATATTTATAATTTTTTTCTGTCATATTCATGATGAATCAAACTGACGAGTGAAGATTACGATCTCATTTTTTTAAATTAGTTTAAACTGGCAGTCATGATTCTATTGTCAGGATCGTGAACTTTTATAATTCCTCCATCAATTGTTCCTATCGACTCGATGATGAGGATATAAGAACTTCCAACCTTTTTGAAAGTGCCTATCATTCTTGATACTTGCTTGATATCTAAATCCACGCTTTCTAATATTAATTTTTGTTTACTTTCGACGACATTAAGCATTTGCGTATCAATGGGCGCATAAAATATTTGATGTTGATTCTTAGACAATTCTTTATACTGTGGCTGTTGCAGTAATACTTCAAATAGCTTTCTGTCTTCCTGGAGAACTGAAGGAAAAGCTCCCGTATAAGGACATGTTTCTTGTAAAAGCTGTATTACAGAATCATTAATTACAAAATAATAAGGTTCTTTTAGCCTGATCCTGGGCCTGGCAATCAAACGATAACCGTAAAATCCCAACCCTTTCTTATAAAGCCTGCTCTCATTGTGATCATCTATAAGTAAAAGAGGAATCTTCTCTCCTTCCCGTTTCCCATAATTCTTAACCAGGCTCGTAGTATATTCTGTAAAATCAAAATCATTCTCAGTGCCAGTTACCTCATCAGTCGATACCCTCTTTTCAGGTAGTGCTGCCTGTTCCAATGCGTATTTTTCTATATCTTCCTGAATAACATTATCTGGTTTAATTTCATTCGGTATTTCAGGTTCTTCATGATTCGCAAGCTTTGTATCCTTGTTTTCAACAGGTAATGGATGTTTACTGAAATGTGAATCCTGCTCATCTTTAATTGGTGTTTCCGACTCATTATTATTGACATTATTGGGGTTTTCAGCATCTTGATCTTGAAATGGTATTTGCTCAGGAAGATAGATTTTATTCACCGTTAAAGTCTGCTCATCAACATCATTCTTTGCGTTCATATCTGTTTCCATTTCTTTCGTCTTAATTTCGTTGTTCACCGTTTTCTCTTTTTCATTATCAACCACATGCTCTTTCAGAGGAAACCAGTTATTGACATGAGCAATAAAGAGCAAGCCACATGCGTGAAGGATAACTACTAATGCCAAAATAAGTGTTTTTCGACTGGATGTTTCCTGGGTATCTTTGTACATTATTGCGCCTCCGATACATGTAAAACCTTCACATTAGAGTTTAATTTATTAAGAATACTAAATAAATACAGAGTATCACCACTGGGAGCATCTTGATCTATACTTACCGTTATTGCTTTATTCATTGAGCTTCCCAGGGCTGCAGTAAGTTCTTTTTTTAGTATCGGATTGCCATTGATAATATATCTCCCACCCTCCTGTTGGACAAGGATCTCCATCACTGCAACATCATCCTTGTGGACTGTACTAGACCCCCCTTCAAGTTTCGGAAACTCAATACCTCTCTCCCACAGCACATTGCTCTCAACGATCGGCATTACTGGTTCATTTTCTTTCAGATTAACAAAGATATAACCGGCACACAGCACATTGCATATCTGAAACGATATATCCGCAAATATAATTAAGGCAAGAGCGCGTAAGTTATTCATTATATTGCCCCCCCCAATTCCTTTATCTGTTGTTCAATCTCGTTTGATTCCTTACTGATCTGGCCTATTTTCTGTTTAAAACGTTCTGATATCTCCTGTCTCAATTTTGGTTTATGTGCGTATTCATTCATTTTTTGATTAAGCACGTCCTGGATCTTCTTCAAAAGATTTGCCAGATTGCCTTTTCTTTTAGTTAATTCATGCATTTGCTCGATCTTTGGATCAATAACCTGTTTTACTAATACATCTTTTCCGTTCGTATCAGGACTAAAGGTATTAGCAGGTATTTCAGCCAGGGAGTTATTAAATATCTCCATTAAATTCTGGCAAAACTCTTCACGCATAAACTCAGTTTTCTCTGTTATCTTTTCCAGACATACATGCCCTGTTGACATTAATGCGGACGCGGCTACGCCAAATATTGATGATTTAATTCCAACGGCCATATACTTAAAAAGTTCAGAAAAATCATTTGTGTTAATATCGAAGTTGTTTAAGAGGAAAAAGAATGACAATAACGTACCGGCATAAGCAACCAGTAGAATTACTCCGCAGAAGTAGTTAAAGAAACCCTCGTGGGGGATCTTCAAAAGCCCATCTAGATTATCTTTAATTTCATTCCTCAGTGTGTCGACATCTTTAAATCTATTCTGTATATAAGAGTTCAATATAGATCCGGAAGAAAGTATCATCGGATCTTTTGATGAAGTGATTATTTTCCTGGCATCACTCATGTTTCCAGAATTCAAATGATATGATAGAAGATTTCTATCTTTCTTGTTGGTCGCTATTTTCCCAGTAACAGCGTAAAGCTTAAACAACGAATCAAGGAAATATGTCATAGCAAGAATGCTTAAGAAGAAGAAAGGTATCCCCCAGAAAAGGTCAAGAGTGCCCATTTTCAATATCTGTAACATTTGTTATCTCCTTCTCTAAATAATGAAATAGTGTTAAATGAAAATTCTGTGATGCGTTGCGGTGGTCTGTCAGTCCGCCTTAAATCTTATTGCTCTTGGTTAATACAAATAGCAACGAGTGTGCCAATGGATATATGAGAAAAGCTATTGCCGCTTGCATCCTTATAAACAAAGGGATGGAGAATGTTATACAAAATCTGCTGTTACAAAAGATGCCGAATTGATACTCCTGTTTGTTATAATCTCTTAACATGATTGTGATATTTCTATATCAATAACTACTATAAAATATTTGTAATAATTAAAATCCCTTATTTAGAAGCACCATTCCGGCACTGAATCTTTCCTGTATCGCTACCTCGAACTCTTCATCAAACCCTTCCGTATCCTCTTCATCCACCATAATACCCCTTGCTAATTCTTCTACCTGTAACTCAAGGTTTACACTTGCCAGTTTAGACTCCAGCGTGGGCATCAGTTTCTCAACCTCGGCTAGTTCATCTTTCATTTCCGCGATCTTTTGTGTGTATTGTTTTACCGATACTTTTAGTAACTCTGGATTACGTGCAAATTTAGCCTTCTTATTCATCAAACCTATTTGCAGTCTTTGTACTGTAGCGGTTAAATACTTTTTTCTCTCAACCAGGTTGCCAAGTTCATTATTCCTCATTTCTGCATCGGTCTTCATGCCAGGATATGGATCAGCCAGTTTGATAGCCTTTTTGGCAAGATTCAGGCCTCTTTCCTCTTTCTCCCTGATGGCTTTAAAATCTATGGCTTTGGGGTTCACTGGTACATATACCTCTTCCCCGGAAAATGCAAACGTTCCCTGTGCAATTAAAGATACCAATACTAAACCAAAGACATTTGTCACTTTTTCTCGTATAAACATGGCAATACCCCTTTCATAAAATTAATTATCAAAATATCTGTCTATTGCAGACCTGTAAGCATCTTTACCCTCTTCATAACTACCTGTAGAGTTACTGATAGAGCCATCCTTCAGCTGACCCAAAATCAGATTTTTGGTTTCATATATCGCCCCAATCGACTGCGCTATCTCTTTACGTATCGAGCCTATCTTTCCGTCGTTAAAGACAACCTTCAATTCTCTTTCGATCTGCGTGGAATGTACCCAGGCGGACGAAACTGCCGCATAGTCTTGCTTCATCTTCTTAAAGTCTTCTCTCATCTCTTCCATTTCATTTAAGAAGGATTCAAGTGCCTTCACTTCATCTTGCGCCCACTTTGTTTCCCCGGAAAGAAATGCACTATCATTCTGTTTTTTCATGCTTTTGGCCATTTTTCGCAGATATTCTTTATATTTGCGAATTTCAGGTATGGCTCTGCCAAGCGCCGCTTCGCTTTTGCTCAGAAACTCTACATTTGTATTTATAGCCTTTCCGGTCTTTTCTATCAGTTCAGCGCCGTTTTCTTGTGTGGGATTAGCAGCATTCCTTTTTGTTGCTTCCTTTAACGCCGTTCCATCAGCCATTACCTTTCCCATATACGTCTTTATGGAGGTAAACGACCGGTTTATCTTCTCAAGGCTTGCCTCATCATATGGCTCTATGATTACAGGACTGTATACCTCTGCTTGAACGGTTTCATGTATGAATTGAAAACCTACTATCATCAAGACAAAAACAGCCAGGTAACGTTGTATTTTATTTATTATTATATTCATAACTATTCTCTCCTTTTCTCAACTGTTTTAATAAAATTAGGATAAAATCCGTGTCATCAGCGTCCTGTAATAATTAAAACTGTATTTCACCAAACTGCCTCTTTACCTGCGTCTTTTGTCTGGGGGTTAATTCACGGTATAATCCCTTTGCCTTCTCCAGTTCAAAGACAGAATAATAGAGGACAAATCCCTGCATTCTTTGCTCAGTTGTTAAGTTACCTCCTGTAGCCACCCTTAACTTATCAAACGTAGCGGCAGCATCTTTTGGCCGTCCCTGGTCAACGTAATAGTCCATGAGGGTGTTATACTGCTGCAATGAAAGGGTTCTCTTCAAATCGTCTATCCTGCCTTGCGACTTCTTGATAAGTTCTTCATCGTTTTTCAGGTTTGCAAGGAGGATCATTCCCTCAATATGCGCGGTCTCATTCGGGCAGAAGTCCTTGCGGCAGAGATGGTCCATCTGTGTTAATACCTCAACTGCCTGATTAACATCTCCCTGTCCATAAGCTGATTTAGCCCTCAATAACATGGCCTGGTGGTTGTTCTCCCAACCGTGAAGGACCTTTTTGCCTTTCCTGTCCGCAAGTTTATAATTACCGGTCTTAAGGTCCGCATTACCGGAACGAAGCATGTCTTCCTTACTGCCGGTCATAACGCATCCACCGAAAGAAATCGCTAACAGAGACATAAGTAAGAGACACGATAAAGATTTTAGTTTTGACATGATTTATTCCTCCCTTTTGATATTGGTTCCAAATGAATTGTTAAATATTTATCTCGCCTGCTCAGCACTTCTCTTAATATCACCCAGTGCACTCTTAAGGTCTCCAATAAGTTGTCTCCATTGTTCCATCTGTATCTGATCATTTATTGGAGCCGTTTGAGACGTGTTCATTTCAGGAGCAGTAAATCCAACTGCACTTTTTTTACTGGTATTAGTACTGTTATTCTCCATTAGTTGTTTACCTTCAACCTCTTCAGTATTGGCCTTTGTTGCATCGTTGTCCCTACAGCCAATTACCAACATTGAAAAAATAGAAAGTAGTAAAAATACTAAACATAATTTAAGAGATATCTGTTTTTTCATTTTCTTTCTTACCTTCCTCTCAATATCAAAAATTAAACTATTTCTTCACTAATGAACTAAGGAAAAAACCGATGACTACTCCGGGAATGATCCCCGCCAGGGTATGCTTATTAAAATAATTGAATACATCGATAAGCGGCGGTCTCAACCATATGTTCCACATATCTCTTATAACTATCCAATCCACTTGATACAGATTGACATAATCCACAAAAAATATCAAAACTGCAGGGATGGCTATCAATATCATTACCTTTACTATAACAAATCTGAAAAGCCCGCCTAATGCGGCCCCCAGCAAAAACCCAGGCCCCATGTTCATTATGATCTGTGGCAATTTATTGACTATATGTGTTAAATTAAACTCCATGATCGACACCTCTCCTTTATATTTTGCTTCTTTTTCACTTTACATCTCTTTCTATAAAAAACTATTTAACAACCAGATATAATGCGCCGGCAAGTTCTTTATGCCATATAGGTGATACAAGCAGAGACACCCCAGGGCCGGAAGTATTAACTAAAACAATATCTGTTTCTTTTTCATGTGTACTGTTATTTTCAATTGGTTGTTTATGACTGACCGTTCCAGAAAGGATACTTGATTTATTTCTCTCTCCGCATCCGAAAACAAACGTGAGAGATACGAGGAGCATTAGAAATAAACAGTATGATTTATTACGTTGTATTTTCATTTTCTATTCCTTTTACAAAAAGACCAGAAGGCTGTTGTTATTGAAATAAAAGACATAATTAAAACAAATCAGTCCTTTTTGCTTTCTGCTTTTTCCCGACACAATGAGGTTTCATTACGCCATTAAGTACTTGACGAAACTCGAATGATACATTGAGAAATTCTTCAACCTTGTCTTTACGGTTTCCGTTAATAACCCTCTTAGACAACTTACCGTAACGGATAAGATTACGCCTCTCACGCTTGGTAAGGTCATTTAATAGTTCATATAAACTGCCATGCCTATTCTCAAAACGGTTCATTGCAATTTTCATAGTAGTTATATCTATATTCATGTTGTTATAATTTTCTTTCATAATCACAATAGATTTAAGATAAAGTCGAAATAAAATGTGTATTTGATTGGTGTGTTCTGTTAATTTCCTAAACTGCGTTGAATCTTATTGCTCTTGGTTAATACAAATAGCAACGAGTATGCCAATGGTCGTATGAGAAAATCTATTATCGCTTGCACCCTTATATACAAAGGGCTGGAGAGTGTTATACAAAAGCTGCTGTTACAGAAGACGACGGATTGATACTCCTGTTTGTTATAATCTCTTAACATGATTGTGATATTTCTATATCAATAAACGCTATAAAATATTTATGTTAATTAAAACCCCTGATTCAGAAGTGCCTTACCAACTTCCCATCTTCCCTGAATTGCTTCCTCAAACTCCTCATCAAACCCATCAATATCTTCTTCATCCACCATGATACCCCTTGCTAATTCCTCTACCTGTAACTCAAGGTTTACACTTGCCAGTTTAGACTCCAGTGAAGGTATCTGCTTTTCTATCTCAGTCAGTTCATCTTTCATTTCCGTGATCTTTTGTGTGTATTGTTTTACCGATACCTTTAATAACTCTGGATTGCGTGCATATTTAGCCTTCTTATTCATAAAACCTATTTGCAGCCTTTGTATTGTGGTTGTTAAATACTTTTTCTTCTCAACCAGGCTTTCAAGTTCATTATTCTTCATTCCCACCTCTGCCTTCATGCCAGGATAAGGATCAGCCCATTTGATGGCCTTCTTGGCAAGATTCAGGCCTCTCTCCTCTTTCTCCCTGATAGCTTTAAAATCTATGGTTTTGAGGTTCGCTGGCATATATACCCCTTCCCCGGCAAACGCAAACGTTCCCTGTGCAACTAAAGACACCAATACTAAACCAAAAATATTTATCACTTTTTCTCGTATAATCATGGTAATACCCCTTTCATAAAATTAATTGTCAAAATATTTGTTTATTGCTGACCGGTAAGCATCCTTACCCTCTTCATAACTATCTGTAGAGTCACTGATAGAGCCTTCTTTCAACTGACCCAAAATCAGATTTTTGGTTTCATATATCACCTCAATAGACTGTGCTATCTCTTTTCGTATCGAACCTATCTTTCCGTCGTTAAAGACAACCTTCAATTCTCTTTCTATCTGCGTGGAATGTACCCAGGCGGACGAAACTGCCGCATAGTCTTGCTTCATCTTCTTAAAGTCATCTCTCATCTCTTCTATTTCATTTAAGAACGATTCAAGTGCCTTGACTTCATCTTCCGCCCACTTTGTTTCACCGGAAAGAAATGCATTTTTATTTTGATTCTTCATGCTTCTGATCATTTTGTGCAGATGTTCTTTGTATTTCCGAATCTCAGGTATGGCCCTGCCTAGCGCTGCTTCGCTCTTGCTCAAAAACTCCACATTTGTATTTATGGCCCTGCCAGTCTTTTCTATCAGTTCGGCACCGTTTTCTGGTGTCGGATTAGCCGCATTTCTTTTCGTTGCTTCATTTAATGCCGTTCCATCAGCTATTACCTTTCCCATATAAGTCTTAATGGATGTAAAAGACCGGTTAATCTTCTCAAGGCTTGCCTCATCATATGGCTCTATGATTACAGGGCTGTAGACCTCTGCCTGAACAGATTCTTGCATTAATTGAAAACCTACTATCATCAAGACAAAAACAGCCAGGTAACGTTGTATTTTATTTATTATTATATTCATAACTATTCTCTCCTTTTCTCAATTGTTTTAATAAAATTGGAATAAAACCTGTGTCACCTGCGTCCTGTAATAATTAAAACTGTATTTCACCAAACTGCCTCCTCGCTTGGGCCTTTTGTTTAGGTGTTAATTCACGGTATAATCCCTTTGCTTTCTCCAGTTCAAAGACAGAATAATAGAGAACAAATCCCTGCATTCTTTGCTCAGTTGTTAAGCTACCTCCTGTAGCCGCCCTTAACTTATCAAACGTGACTGCAGCATCTTTTGGCCGCCCCTGCTCAACGTAATAGTCCATGAGGGTGTTATACTGCTGCAGTGAAAGAGTTCTCTTTAAATCGTCTATCCTGTCTTGCGACATCCTGATCAGTTCTTCATCGTTTTTCAGGCTTGCCAGCAGGATCATTCCCTCAATATGTGCGGTCTCATTCGGGCAGAAGTCCTTGCGGCACAGATGATCCATCTGTGTTAATATCTCAACAGCCTTATTAACACCTCCCTGCCCATTAGCGGATTTCGCCCTCAATAACATTGCCTGGTGGTTATTCTCCCAACCGCGAAGGACCTTTTTGCCTTTCCTGTCTGCAAGTTTATAATTTCCGGTCTTAAGGTCAGCATTACCGGAACGAAGCATGTCTTCCTTACTGCCTGTCATAACACATCCGCCAAAAGAAACCGCTAACAAAGATATAAGTAAAAGACAGATTAAAGATTTGGTATTTAACATGATTTATTCCTCCCAATGTAAAATGAAAAAAGCCAATAAAAAAGCCCTGAAATGTCTTATTGACTTTTCAGGGCTTAAATAATTAATAGATTAAAATAGTAATTGTTAACTCACCACACAATACTTCATCCCTCATAGTATGGTTAGTACTTTGCATTTCGGACTTGCCTATTCTGCGTTAGTTTTAGTTAATCGCAATGACGATGCCAAAACTCTTGTTATTTCCAGTGTTTCTTTTGTTCCCTTTGTTTATAAGGGTTTCAGGCTTATTTATAAAATCTAAAAATATTTAAATGCTCATACTTATTCATAATTTGATACGACTTTATCACACGTCTGTGATAGAGATATAACATCGAGTTCTTTTCTTAGAAGGTATTTCTCTTTGTTACGGTTATACCCCTTCTTACCCTTTGACGTGGCATGTGGCCCACCGTGTCGTAGTTTAAGATACATCTCTTTTGGAAGCCGCCTTTTCATATGTTTTATTTTCATTCTATTATTCTTATTAGTTATTATGTTGATCAATTTATAAATCAAATTCTTTAACATTGTGAGGAGGAGGGAAGTCCCCCTCTTCCAACTACTAACCTTATAATCCCATTCTTACCACCTCCTTTCGTTAAATATCAGATTCTATAACCATTATTGAAACGCTGTGGAGCAGGTCATTTAAAGCCTGCCCACAGCGTAGTACCTCAAATCACCATCCCATATTCACCACCTCCCTTCATAATTGAAAAGTTGAAAAATGTTTTTCATTCTTGATGTACATAATCGCAATGTCTGTGCCATGAGCATAATCAATCTACTATTATTCCTATCTCATGTATTTGCAATTACATAAAAATTTTATTATTAATGTTTGATCTACAGGACAGAAGGAGTTTGTGACAATCTTATAACATGTAAGAAATTGATTCATCACATTACCTCCTGTAATCGAATCTTTCATGCTAGTGGGCTTGACAAGAAAGAACATCCCATGCCAATCTTGTTAATCCTGTCTCTTACATATATGGGAAGATGCTCAATGAGCTCTGGTATTGCCTTACAGCAAGTGCTTTTATAAGGTGATTTGAACAGTATACAATCTTTATTTAATTTAATGTGTCTTTCATCCTCTATTGTCGCAAAGGTATGTCTGTCTTTATTACTCAATCTACTGTGGGTCGTACACATAAGCAGCTCGCCATTCGGCAGAACGTTCAAATATGGGGCCTTTATTAATGCAGCTTTAGAAACTTCAGAACTGCCATAGACACGTGCAATCTGAATCTCTATACCAAGCTCTCTCGATAGGGTTCTGAATCGATCATATAATCCCAGCCACTCCTCTGGCATAATATATGTGCCATTATCCTGATTATGTGCGTTTACATCCTTCACAGCTACATTACGTTCTCCGTCTCCCGGAAATGTAAAATGAAGTCGGCATCTCTTCACACCAATACCGGCAACAAACCTGATCATAGATTCCGTGTCATGAAAGTTTGCTGGAAAGATCGTGTGATTAACCGTTACAGTAAATGCATGCTCCTTTGAATAAATAATCGCTTTTCTTAAATTATTGATTGTGACAGAAAAGGTATCTTTTCCATTCATAGATGGCCGTATCATATTGTGCATTTCCGGTGTACTTCCATCTATACTGAAGGAGATATTACTCAAACCAGACGATGCTAATTCCTCTATTTTTGAGGAAGCAAAGACGCCATTAGTCGTTATTGACACCCTTTCATATCCGAGTGAATAAGCCTTCTTAATTATCTCTGAAAGCTCAGGATGTAAGGTAGGTTCACCACCAAGCAGGGAAATCCTGCTAATGCCCATATTTCTTCCAAATTTCAAGGTTCGATCAAGAATGCCTGCGTCCATAACATCAACAGACCTTGCTGTTGATAAACCGTGTGAATGTTTAACCCAGCATCCGGGACATCGTAAATTACAAGAGCTGACAATCTCAACCGACATAGTTGTCTCTTTGAGATTGTAATATCTGCCCAAGAAATTAAAAGTCTCAGACCGAGACAGCCACCCTTCCTCTTTATTTACCCTGTTCATAAAGTTTGATTTAGTAATCATAAATTTCCTCTTCTCATTCCTTTTGGCCAAAGTATCTTTATAGTGCTTTTTAAATGCCACTTCTGCTCGATAACACATCTGGGACACTTTTCATCAAATTCAACCACTGCACAATGAGCACCCTGGTTCAATGCATCCTCTACACTCTGCCATATTTCACCTGTCGTAAATTTAATGAATGTTTCAGTCGTAACGGGATATTCTCCGCATACCGGACATCTGAAGTAATATGTCACAGCCATATGTACAACCCCCTTATCAACATGTCGCATTGATCAATAAAATATTTCAGACTTACCTATTCTGTTGCATTATAGTAATAGCAATGGTGATGCCAAAAAGCTTGTGATGTATGAGAGTTGCTTTATGGCCTATAAACATAGGTTTCGTTGGGTATGGATGGAGAAAAGATTCAGTTAGCTGGTTTAAAATGGAAGGATTCTGTGATTGTTTAATAACATACAGGGGATGGATTCATAACAACATGGGGGGGCTTACGGTTGAACAAAATGTAACTATGGATATTCAGTAGTATTTACTCGTTGTGGCATGTAGAAAAAGTCCGTTAAGTCAGAAATAAGGGGATTGGGTAATTAAAGTATATTAAGTCTTACCCTGAGAACGTCTGGGCTTTGGTTTATAATACCTCTATTTTTTTAGCTGTTTTACCGTTTGATTCAATAAAAGAAACCTTAGATTTATCACGTAATTTATTGCGATTTTCTTTAGTAAGACAGTGAATCTTGAAAGAGTAGTTTTCATTCTTACATTTAATGACACCTTTTTCTAGTTTTGGAAGACTCTTAATAACGACACTCTGGCGATTAGCATTGGTTGCAGCTCTTTTTTGATTAGGAAAGATGACCAAATCGTTTCCTACGGTTGCGTATGCATATATGCTTTCTCCCACTGTAACATTCATAGATGAGTTCAATTCAGCAGTATAATTACGGCCATCGCTTTCAACCATGACAGAGTACTTTATGGACGTAATAGTACCTTCTAATTTTTCCGGCATTTCATCCTTGGTTTCAGGAGAAATCTTGTTATTCATTTTTATTTTAACAATATCTTCACTAATTTCCTTGAATCCTTTCTTCATTTCAGTTAGTAAATTATCTGATTCAGTTTTACTAGATAATGTATCCACAAACGTTTTTACTGTAGATTCAAGATTTTCCTGGGAGGCGGTAATCTCATCTTTATAAGTTTGTAAAATGTTCCTATCAGGATCGAGGATAATAATGATTGATAGAACGTCATTAGCCTCAATTTTTCTATTTAATATTGGTTCTACCACTCCAACATACGTATTCTTTTCTTTGAACACCTTAAGTAAATTTCCATCAAAACCATATTCGATTTTTTGCAAATCAACTACTGCTTTAAGATAATGATACAAGAGTTTTTTTCTTTCATCTTCAGCAATATTTTCCACACAATCTTTCAACAATAATGGACCTTCAAAATCTTTACCAGGTTTCTCATAAACCTTATATATCCATCTGAGATCATGATTTACACCGGTTCTTTCGGCTGTTCCATAATTAACAAATGGCGTTGATCTTTCATTTTGAGAGTCTATAAAAAATATTTTATTTGGAAATAAGGTATATGCACAAGGTAATTTGCCGATTAAACTATTTTCTTTGTTTGCACTATTTATTATATTTACTAGTTCTGGCACATCTAATATACTATCGTACGAATGGTCTAAGGAATATCTTCTTATATAGTAAGGTTTTTCAGAACAATTCAAATCAGCTATAATATTGTCACGTTTTCTTCTTGCAATTGTGATATTGCCATAATCCTCTATGAAATCCACGCTATCCTCATAAGGGCTCTCATATCGTTTGTAAAATACTTTTAAATTTTCAAATTTATTCCTGAATTCATCGAGATTAATTCCTGAGTTATCTGGTATATCTTTTTTATGCTTTATCTCATCTATTATATCGGAGAATGAACGTGTATTGTCTTTTTCCGTTTGTTGTATGCTGTGTTTACACTCATTATATAAACTATCTCTTAACACAATATATCCAGTAATAATGTCTTTGCTTATGCCCATACCCATACATTTGGTAAATAAGCCCTTTAAATTACCTATAATTGTATTTAATTTATTTATGTACCCAGTTCTAACCATATCTTTTAAAAACTCTCTACCCTTAATATCCAACCAAAAGATTCTATCTGGTTTAACAACAAGGACATCTACTTCATTTTTAATAGCAATGGTTTCCACCTTACTAACAGGTCTGCGTCCCAATCTGACTACCGTATTAAAGTAAACCAATGCCTTTGTTTCATTCTGGCAAAGTCGTTCTTTTAAATAATGAGCAAACTCTCTCTCCAATTTAGACATATATGGCCCATTATTAAAATACTGTACATTAACTGCTAATTCTGGAATATCCTGGTTTAAATCCCAGATACCATTCGAACATTGCTCTAAAAAACTAAAAAATAAATTTTGGGAACTCACCGATCCAATCATTGCATACTCACCAAAAAATAAATAATTACCAATGAAACCAAGTGCCTGTACGTCTCTTGCTTTTTTGTCTTTTGGACTTAACCCCTTTATTACATTACGCCCTTCTTCATTAAGCAAATTATATAATGGATAATCGCTTATGGTTATTACTATATTTTCTTTATTACTTAAAGAACCAGATGTATCACCGCTCAGGTCGTGCATGGGTTTTTTTATATAAATAGATTCAGTGCTTATAGCTCCATGACTTTCTGATGAGTTTAATAATTCCTTAATATTCTCTAAAATTTCTTTTATAACATTACCCTTAAGAGGAGCATTGTCTTGAACGTAATCTCTTATAAGCTGAGTATCGTTCCCCTTTTCTAAATAGGCAATTATGTGATTTCCTAGCCAGTAAGGATCATTATTACTTTCAAGTTTATATTCGTATGAGTCTATCAGCGTAAAATATCCTTTTGATTCAGGACTTTTTCCTTTAACATCGGTCTCATGAATCTCACATGCGAATCCTGGATGAACTATTCGTAAAAAGAGTAATTCATCTCCATTCCGGTACATATATCCATAGCGTACTCCGTTAGTTCCTTCATAATCCCATTTTTCTGCATTATAACTCTTTAGATTAGCATATTTAGATAACGTCAATTCAAGAAGTTCTTTTGGGTTAACTGGCTCATACTGCCAATCTTTTTTTTCTGATGTTGCTTTTATTGTGTCTAATAAATTACGAAAGGTTAAGGGAGTATGCTCACTCTTGATTTGTTTGAGAACTGTTTCTACGAAGAGAAGTCCACGTCGTCTTTTCGCTTTTGCTGTTTCAACAAGTTTTTTTACTAATAAATTCTTTTCAGGTGGATTATCATAATAATTCTTCAATATACTTTCTATTTTTTCTTCTAAAGTAACTAACCTGATAAACAATTCGTTTTCTAGTAATTGTACAAATTGAGTTTTATTATCTAAGCGATCTTTGGATGTATAGTCAGAAGCTCCCAATTCTAATGCCTTTTCTCCCACACTAGTATCATCTGCATGTGCAGTCACAAAGACAACCTTTCCATCAAATCCTTCTTCTTTAATCTTTCGGATAATATAAAGACCCTGGTTTTTTTCGTGCTCCATTGCAATCATATCGTCTGACTCATGCTTGACAATTTGTCCATTAAATTCAAATAAAAGATTTTCTTTCCCGATATTATCTGCATAGAAGTATTGATCTAAAAAAATAATATCCGGCCTGGATTTTGAAATGGACTCTAAGGCTTCAGTTCCATTTTTGGCATATAATAAATGCAAGCAAGTGTAAGGTTCTAAAATATTTCTATATCTTTCAAATTCTTCATTAATATCATCAACAATTAGTATTTTATATTCTCTATCCATTATTTTTCCTTCCTTGAATTTCGGAGTAGGTTATCCCAATATGATTTTGTTTCTATCCTGTCTGTTAATAAATCTTTGAGACTTTCATTCCTTCCATAGCATTTTTCAAATTCATTTAATTTAGATTCTACCTTTGCCCAATCTTTGTGACTTACTGCATGTAGTATTGCTCCACTAAGTGTTTCCCTGTATTTTTCATCACAAAATCGTTCCTGTATATAATCAATATCGCCAGGATTCAATTGCTTAATATTAAGAAGTATTTTTTTTAAATTATCAATCATAAATGGATAGGTTAATAATCTGTGCGCCTTCTCGGAAAACACTCTATGCACATTTTTATCAGTAAATACAAGCGCAATTATCGGCGACAAACATTTATTCATCCTTAACTCTCTTATTAACGATATAACAGGTGAATCTGGCGATGCCTTATATGCATGCAGAAATATGAGATCATATTCATAATTTCTTTTAATTGATTCTTCTGTTATTTGTAACGCTAAAGGCTCATCATTTAGTATGTTCTTCAAAAGAAGATCAAAACTTTGATACAATAACTCATCAAAACCAATTAATGCAATCCTTCCCATTTATTTTTTCCTTTTTTCTCTCATCTCTAGAAACATTTTTTTTATTTCCTCCGGATCCGTAATTAGCCCTTTAGTCTTTCTTTTAGCATTAGTCACTCTTTGTTTGCTACTAGATTGAGGTACTTTAAGTTTTTTTGTTTTAGATGTTTTATCAAATTTGCGGGGTTTATTACTGGTAGTTTTCTGGTTTCTACCGCTTGTTCTTCTCTTAATCTCATGTCCAGAATTTGGAACGTTAAAATAATACTTTTTTACATTATCAGTATGAGTATGAGTAAGCGCTTTAGTAACAGATCCCAATGATTTTTCTAAATGACGTTTAAAATCAATATTCATTGATTTCGTTTTACTGATAGTTCTACAACGCCATATCTCAGTAAAATTCTTACATAAAGCATAATCACTAAAGTTTCTAACCAAAAAACCTGCATCAGGGACTTTCCCTCGTTCGGTTGCCAGTACACGCCAAAGAACCTTCATTAAGCCTTCTATCGCTGTACCACATAGAAAAAGGAAATCATTTTTGGGGTTTTCTTCTGTTAAAAGTTTTTCAATGGTGTAAACTTCCGGCAGATTGTGCCCCCTGGAGATAAGGATATAATGGAAATATGCACTTTTAAGTGGTGCATAAATCGATTCATTGATATCATTTAAATAGTTCTTTAATTTTGTATTTGATGTTTTAATTCCTTCAATTAAAGATTTTAATTCTAACAATTTTTCCCATAATTGCTTCTCTTCATTTGTGATTTCTAAGGCTTTCTGGATTATGTTATTGAACAGATTCCAATATAGTTCTGGATCAAGTACCGTGTCTTTAGTGAAATAATCAAATGCACCTTTTAAGAAAGCCTTCTTTGTAAAGTAAGAAGAATTGGTTGCCGTTAACATGATTACGGGTATAGTAAAGTTTATTTCCTTAATAGCAGAAAGCGTTTCTAATCCCCTCTTACATCCTTCATTATAATCCTGGGAATATAAATTGAGATCTAACAAAATCAGATCAAAATCGGTTAGATTATTTTCTTTTGTAATATCTTCAATCTTTTCAAATACAGTAACCTTGTCAAATATAGAATTCAACACAGGATACCACTCACTTTTAGACCCTTCATCGTCAATAAACAGTATTTCACTACTTATTTCCTTGTTGCCACACAACTCAAATCCCTCTTTAAGAGTATTAGCACCCTCTGCGCTAATCTCTTCATGTGACAAAATACTGTTTCGTAATTTTAGAATATTAGTTTTTAACTTAAATCCTCCCGTTGCGAAACCTTTCTTTAACGCATCCATTCCCTTTACTTTTAAATTATTAACAAGTTTGTTGCTATAGTATATTGCTAGTTCTACAAGTGCTATTGCATCGTCCTTGCTTACTTTACTACTACTGTGCCTTGCCCTTTTTAATATTTTATTTAAAGGATCAGCCTCTTTTATTTTCGTATTAAAAGATTTTTCTATAATTTCAATAATATTAGCATACTGAACCTTCGAACCAGGACTGTTATCTTTTTTTTTATTTAAACTTTCTATAGCAGAAACTAACTCCACTTTATTGTTAAAAGCATATAGCACACTGCTGATCTGATATAATGCAAACTCAATATTAATAACGACATCAGAGTAATTGTCTCTTTTCTGTGATAAAAGAAGTTCTTTTGGAAGCAAAAAATCATTGTCTAAAATCAGGAAGAAATATGCCTTTCTTAGGTGCTTCCCTATAAATGTTTTCCACGCTATATCAATAGAGTTAATTTTGCTTTCTATGAGTTTATAATTACGCCAGATTTCCCTTTGTGGTGTACGATAGTGTGGTACTTTCATAATTTCTTTGAGTTTATCATAATAATCGACAGAGTTACGGTCACTGATATCAACCATTTCCTTTACGAAATAATTTGTTGCTCCATATTGTAACCCTGCTTTTGTAACCTCAGCATCATCATATGCCGTCATCATTATTACAGGCATATCAAACTGTTCATGTTTTATCCTTTGTAAAACCTCAATACCATTTTCTTTATCCTTCCCGTTTTCATCCTTTCCAAGATCAATGTCAAGGAGGACGCAATCATATCGGCCACCATTTACTATCTTATCCAATCCCTTTTCTCCATCCCCAACGACATTAACCTTCTTATCACCAAATATAAATCCCCATACAGGCTCCCACATTTTCTTTTGATCATCAATAACGAGAATTTTGTTGATGTCTTTATGCCACACTTCTTTTACATACCCCTGTACACATCTCTTCATTTTATCAATTGTCTCCATGGCCTCCTTTATCTCTTTTTCTTCATCTACTGGATGAGCAGAAATCAGCCGTTTGTAACATGATATGGCGCTTTCTTCTACAATTGAATCTAATAAATCATAATCACCTGAACGAAGTGCCCCGTTTAATATTCTTTCAGCTGCTTGCAGATTCTTATTTATATGTCTTTGACTTACGTCCTTTTGTTCTGCCCTCCGTTCAGCTACCTTCGTCCACATTTTCCCTCTCTGCTCATGATTATTCTGATACTCATTTTTTTGCTTAACAATTTTATCTTTTATTTCACTTATTTGATCAAAAGGCATGTGGATAATATCCAGTAGATTTTTTCCAAAACACTCTTGTAATTCTTCAAAGCCAGTTTTGTTGATACTAATTAATGATTTTGGATTACTCAAGGAGAAGATTAATATTGGAGTCATATTTGCTTTTATTCCACCAAATACTTTGTTTAGGATGTACTTCAAATCTTCAGGAGAATCTCCGCTGAGGAGAAGGAGTGTAGGATTTTCTTTAAGGTGATCTATTAAACTTTTAGATTTGTGGAATGAAGAATAACTATCTTCAGAATAGTCTAAAGCCTTTGTCAGACTTTTTGCAATGTATTCTTCTCTATGGAAGATAAATGTTTTCTTTCTCGTACCAGTTTCCGTTTGTACTATGCTTTCTGATTCCGAATCAATAACATAAGAACTCTTGCCTGTATCATCTTCCATTTTATCAGTTGACATTATGTTTCTCTCAGATTTTTTTAAGCTTATTCTTATATCATTTTAGCTATATGATAGGAACTATTGTGATAGTGTTACGTGCAACGATTCTGCAATTAACTTATTGTCATCCACAATTAATATTCCGCAACAACTCATATTCATTAACTCCATTCTATTCTCTTTTCTGCCAGTCATCCCTAAGAGACAAACCACATTCCCTGAATTTCTGCCGCATATTATCTGCGGTCGTGTTTAGAAGATCGGCAAGATCTCTATATTCTGGTTTTGTTTTCTTTTCTAAAAGCCATCTGTCAACCAGACCTTTAAAAATTAATCCCCTTTGCATACCCTTTTTGGTAGACTCTTTTTTTAAATCTTTCCATGCTATATTGCCATTCCATATACC
>Ga0233428_1001941_pt1 | contig 20776 bp, 19 predicted proteins | sample SI_118_April2016_4_FD_179890 | JGI IMG/M metagenome (GOLD analysis project Ga0233428, IMG submission 179890) | Seawater microbial communities from Saanich Inlet, British Columbia, Canada - SI_118_April2016_120_MG | ecosystem: Environmental > Aquatic > Marine > Inlet | place: Canada: British... | reverse complement strand
AATACATGCTCCGCCAAGGAGGTTTTGACACGGCTTTGGCAATAAATGCCGAGCAGGCCAAAGAGTTACTCGCTACCGAAAAATTCGATGCTATGACACTAGATTTAATACTTCCTGGTCAGGACGGAATTTCGCTGATTAAAGAATTACGCCAGAATCCGGAAACCAGGGACCTGCCGATTTTGGTGATTTCAGCCAAAGCCGATAAAGGTAGGGCCGAACTCAACGGCGACGCGTTTGGTATAATTGATTGGCTGGAAAAACCCATTGATGAAAACGTTTTGACAGAAAGCCTTCGGAACGCCCTGCAATATTCAGCTGAATCTAAACCGCTTATTCTCCACATTGAGGACGATAGCGATGTGATCCATATCGTTTCTGCAATCGTTGATGATTTGGCAGATGTAACACCTGCTATGACGGCAAAGGAAGCGAAACAGTTATTACAGGAGCGAGATTTTGATTTGGTCATCCTCGACTTGATGTTGCCAGATTGCCAAGGTGAAGATTTGCTGCCTCTGTTGCGCCGGTCGGACAAGTCGTTGATACCGGTGGTCGTATTTTCGGCGCGGGAAATAAATGGTAGTGTTGCGGAAAATATTCAAGCCGCATTGATCAAATCACAATCCTCCAATGAAATCCTGATGGCCGCTATACGTTCCTCAATTGAGGCCCGTAGAAAGCCTTAATGGCCACTAAAATGGGCAAAAATCATTCGGTTCAACTAGAGATTCCGATGCCCGCTATCAGGAGTAAAGTAGATGCAATTTTCAAAGGCCGATTACTCAGTTTTTTCATGTCCCAAATGAAACCGATCATATTTCACAAGTTCTTTAATAATAGCCTTGGTTAATCTGGCTTGCGCTTTCATGATACTGGGAGAAATATCTGTTAAATAATATACGCTAAATTCTCTGGGGGGAGTTCCGGTGCTAATTATGGCAAGTCTGGCAATGGCGTCTAACCCACTAATGGTCAATATCCAATTTTGATTTTCATAAACGGCAGTAAATAAAAAAAGTTGTAAATATTCTACTTTCCAAGTCACCTTTACTTTGCGTTCCACTATCTCATACTCAATATTTTCTTCTTTCAAATGTTTGATAAACTCATCGAAGTCTTTCGCCATAGATTTTGTGAAATCTGCAATATGGCGATCAAGGGACTTGGCCGTTAATTTGATAAATCTTTTTCTTCGTCCAAAAAACATAGTTTTTGTTTGCCCGGAGATAATAATGACTTTGGATATTAAAGTAATTTCTGTAGATATAGCTATTTATGCTCACCTAGCAGATAAAAGCAGCCAACAATTGGCGTCGCAATACTAGATCAGAAAAAGCTATGTTTTTAAAGGAGGTTTCACCAGCCCTAGTCCAAAGATTACTTGGATAAAGCCTCATTCCCTTCTTCCGGGTCTGGCTCGTCTTTCCGGCGCTCTTCACCGTTATATTCGAATTTACTCCGACGCCGGTCCGGACCGAGAAAATGTTCCGATTCGACGAATGCCCTTGGATTTTCAATAATATTGCATATGTGTCGATAGATTGAACCCGGTGAAATCGGTAAGGCGAGGTACTCATTCATTCCCAGATCACGTGCCAATTTCACATATTTTTCTTCACTGAAGGTCGAAAAAATAATAATGGGTACGTAGGGATTTACACTTTCTTTTATATCTCGAATTTTTTTGAGAACTATGGCCTCGTCTGAATTAGGGCCCCAGTTTGAAAATATCATGTCTACAGTATTATGCTGAAAATAATGAATGGCTTCCTCTGAATCAGTAGCCATTTGAATTTTGCGGAATTGGAATTCACGGAGAATACCTGTCAACAGTCTCTGCATGAACGGGTTATGTTCAATTACGAGAATTTCGATGTCTGTTAGGTTATAAGCTTCCACAAATTCAGTTTATCAGCATCGCCATTTTCACACAATATTCAAATTTTATAGGTGAAATCGTTGGCCGCTGGTTTGGAGGGAATATCAGTGCTGGGGCCGCCTTTGGAAACGGTAGCGCTGTATCATTATGTCAATATCAAGCGCCGCAGATTGATACCGAAGATCAAAAATATACTTATCAAAATGAATGATAGCGGATTAACGACAAAACTATTGTCGACGGCCAAATAGATCGATAGTCCGCTTAGGGTCAGAAACGGTCTCTGATAGCATGCTAAAAAAATGACGTTTCCCGATTACCCGAAAAGCTTGTCAAAGCGCAGCCAGCGCCTGTTCAATCTCAGGCAGCACGGTGGCATCCTCGATCGTTGCCGGCATTTTGTAATCTTCGCCATCAGCAATTTTTTGCATGGTGCCGCGGAGGATTTTACCGGAACGTGTTTTGGGTAGTCGGGCGACGACGGCAGCCGTCTTAAAGGCGGCGACCGGGCCGATTTGTTCGCGGACCATTTGCACGACTTCTGTGATAATGTCGCCATGTTCCCGCTCGACGCCCGCGCTCAGCACGAGGAAGCCGAGCGGTAGCTGACCCTTGAGATCATCGGCAACGCCAATGACGGCGCATTCGGCGACATCTGGATGGGCGGACAGCACTTCTTCCATCGCACCGGTCGAGAGGCGGTGGCCGGCAACATTAATAATATCATCGGTGCGAGACATCACGAAGACATAGCCGTCTTCATCGATAAAGCCCGCATCGGCCGTCTTGTAGTAGCCTGGAAATTCCTCGAGATAGGCCTCGATGAAGCGCTGCTCAGCATTCCAAAGCGTTGGGAAAGTGCCGGGCGGTAGTGGCAGCTTGATCACCAACGCGCCAATGTCGCCGGGTTTCACCGCGTCGCAATTGTCATCGACCACTGCGACGTTCATGCCGGGCACGGCTTTGGTCGGTGAGCCTTGTTTGATCGGGAGAGCTTCGATGCCGAGGCAGTTGGAGCAGATCGACCAGCCGGTTTCAGTTTGCCACCAGTGATCGATCACCGGCACACCTAAATTTTTCTCGGCCCATTGCAGTGTGTCCGGATCCAACCTCTCGCCGGCCAGGTACAAAGTTCTGAATTTCGAAAGGTCATAATCGCCAATCAGTGAGCCATTTGGATCTTCTTTCTTGATGGCACGAAAGGCGGTTGGTGCGGTGAAAAGCACCTCCACATTATGCTCGGATATGACCCGCCAAAAGGCACCGGCATCGGGCGTGCCGACCGGCTTACCTTCATAAATGATAGTCGTGTTGCCGTTGAGCAAGGGCGCGTAGACGATATAAGAGTGGCCGACCACCCAGCCGACATCGGAGGCCGCCCAGTAAACTTCGCCGGGCTCAACGCCATAAATATTTTTCATTGTCCATTTAAGCGCAACGGCATGGCCGCCATTGTCGCGCATGACGCCCTTGGGCTCTCCGGTGGTGCCGGAGGTATATAAAATATAGAGCGGATCGGTTGCTTCTACCGGCACACAATCATGCGGCTCTGCCGCCGCCGCCGCGTCATTCCACTCGACATCGCGGCCTTCAATAAGCGAACAGGTTTCTTGAGGGCGTTGCAGAATAATACAGTGATCAGGCGTGTGCTTGGCGAGATCAATGGCCTCGTCCAGCAGGGGCTTATAGGCGATAATTTTGCTAACCTCGATGCCGCAGGATGTCGAGACGATTACCTTTGGCTCGCAATCATCAATGCGGACAGCAAGCTCGTTCGCCGCAAATCCGCCGAAGACGACTGAATGAACGGCACCAAGCCGGGCGCAGGCCAACATAGCGATTACCGCCTGGGGGATGGCCGGCAAGTAAATGATGACCCGGTCGCCTTTGGTGACACCATGATCGGCAAGAGCGCCGGCGAAAGCGGCAATCTCGTCACGCAATTCGCGGTAACTGTAAGTTTTGATGGTGTCTGTTACCGGGCTGTCATAAATCAGCGCGGCCTGATCGGCGCGGCCTTCATCGACATGGCGATCAACACAATTGTAGCAGGTGTTCAGCTGGCCGCCTTTGAACCAGCGGTAATGAGGCGGGTTCGAGCGATCGAGTACCGTATCCCAGGGCTTTACCCAGGTAATATCTTGGGCAATTTCGCCCCAGAATCCTTCAGGGTCATCAATAGATCGTTGATAGACTTCATCAAATGATTGGCTCACGGTTTTTCTCCCTGGCAGTCGCTATCAATTCTTGGTCCTGAATTGTTCCCCAGCTTAAAAACTTGTTTAAACTTTGCCATAGGGAGAAGCTAGGATACAAGGAAGAAACCCTCTTTTTTTAGGATGATAGGCGTGGACGAACTTTTTAAACAACCGGCTCATCAACTGGCAGCCCAAATTCGAGCCGGCGAAGTGAGTGCTGTCGACGTGTTGGAGGCGCATCTTGCGCGCATCCGGCAAGTGAACTCAAAGATCAATGCGATTGTCACGCTCTCGGAAGACGAAGCCCGCCAGGCCGCGGAGGCGATAGACCAAAGGCGGCTGGACGGCGATGAATTAGGTCCGCTCGCGGGCGTGCCAGTCGGCATCAAAGATATTACAGAGACGGCGGGGATTCGCACGACCTATGGCTGTCCGCTTTACACCAATAATGTACCGGACGAGGATGCGCTGATTGTGGCGCGCTTGAAAGCGGCAGGTGCGGTGATCATCGGCAAAACCAACACGCCGGAATTTGCCGCTGGAGCGCATACGTTTAATGAGATTTTCGGGGTAACGCGCAATCCATGGGATACGGATTTGTCGGCAAGCGGCTCTACGGGCGGTGGGGCGGCTGGCTTGGCGGCAGGGCTTTTTGCCATTGCGGAAGGTAGCGATCTTGGCGGCTCGCTTCGCACACCGGCGGCTTTTTGTGGCATTGCCGGCATTCGCCCAACCCCGGGCCTGGTGCCCAAGATGCCGGTCGAAAGCCCCTTTGAGCTGTTGGATGTTACCGGCCCGATGGCGCGGACGGCCAAAGATTTGGCTTTCGCGGTGCAAATTTTTTCCGGCAGGCATGATGGTTATCCACTGACAGTCAGAACCGGACATAAATCCGATTTGGCTGATTTTGGTGAGCATGTCCCGGCTCAGCGTCTGGCCTATGTCAATGATGTCTCCGGCGTCGGGATTGAGCCTGAAATTGCTGAGATATGTGAAGCTGCTGCTGGGCGCTTAGCGGATCACGGCCACAAGGTCGAAGTCCTGGAGCTTGATCTCTCGATGGGGCGCGAAGCTTTTACGACGCTGCGCGGCCAATGGATGGTTAACCGTCATTTGGACAAATTGGATAAGCTCGACAAACTCGGCGGCAACCTCCGCGGTAATATAGAGAAAGGCCTGACGCAAACCCCGCTTGATTTGGCGGAGGCTGAAAAGGCGCGCAAAATAGTTTGGCAACGCATGAACGATACGCTGGCGGATTTCGATGCTGTCCTCACACCGACCACGCCGGTTTTGCCTTTCCCGGTTGAACAGAGTTTTCCCGCCACCATCAACGGCCAGAAAATGGCGAGCTACATCGATTGGATTGCACCGACCTTCGTGATCTCTCTCCTCGGCCTACCCGCGGCGTCGATCCCCGCCGGCCTTAGCCAAAGCGGTCTGCCGGTCGGCTTGCAGCTCATCGGTAGGCGCTTTGATGAGATGAACCTGCTCGCGCTCGCGCATCAAGTTGAGATGGAGAACGGGGTCGGGTTGGCAGAACTCTAACTGAATACTCAGCCGTCATTCTGGCGAAGGCCAGAATCCAGGAGGCCTAGGCTAAGATATATGCTCCAATGAAAAAGAAGACTGGACCCTGGACCAAGTCCAGGGTGACGTTAATCATTTGACTACGTCACTTCAAAAAACGAAATTCTCACAGCCTCTGGATCCCGGCTGCCGGTGCCGACGAAGATTGTGCGGTTGAGCCAGTCATATTGCGGGGTAGAAGTTTCGAACCACGGCGTGCAGCGCATGTAGTAGCTGCCGTCTTCAACCGGCTCGCCTTTGATCATACGGGCAAAAACGTCGGGCGGCGCGTGGCGATAGCCTTGATTGCTGACATAGATCAGCGCGCCGTCATCGGTCTCTATGGTGTAGCGGGCATCGAGATAGGTGACATCGTCTTCCCGGATATATTGCCAATCCGCACCACCTGGCAGGACTTTGCCTTGTAACTTGGCTCCTGTGACCGTGCCGCCGGTAATGTCGATGATGCGGCGGTGACCGATCGGCGTCGTGCCGAGGTCTTTGATCGGTGCGAGGGTTATCGATGCATCAAACGCTGGAATTAAGTCCATTTGCCTAGCCTTCTTTGAGTTTTATTTCTCTGACTGCAATATAAACACCTGCCACGCCGACAATGGCAATGCCGACCCAACTCCATTGATCGGGGATCGCGCCAAAGAGGATGTAGCCAACCGTCGTCGCCCAGATGATCTGACTATACACAAAAGGCGCGATAATGTTAGCGGCAGCGAAGCTGAAGGCGGCAACCATAAAGATCTGTCCAATGGTCGCGAGCGATGAAAAGGTTAGCAAGATCGTTAAATCTTCCATTTTTGGCTCGACCCAATAAAGGCTCAGGAAGGGGAGGAGCAAGATCACGCCAAAAAAGGAGGTGTAGAAAGCTGACGCTAATATCGGCGTTGACCCCGCAAGCTTACGGTTTGCCATATAGAAGGCTGCCAGAAAAACGCCGGAAATCAAGGCGATGAAATAACCTGTTCGGTCGCCTTCCATTGTTGGGCGTAGGATAACCAGCACGCCAATAAAACCAATAATCACAGCTATGGTGCGCCGCCTGCCGAGGGGTTCATCCAAAATCCAGGGCGAGAGGGCTGTCACGATCAACGGGGCGACGAACACCATCGCTGTCGCATCGGCAATGTGAATGAAATTGATCGCCCAATAATAAAGGCCGACGCCGACGGTAACAAAAGCGCTTCGCAATATTTGCCCCGGATACTTTTTGGGAAGAAGGGCGCGTGCACCGTTTTTATGGATCACCAGCGGCGCCAGAATGAGGCTCGTGACTGTAAATTGAATAAGCAGGATGGTCAGCGGGGTATAGCTGCTGGCCGCCAGCATTTTGGCGATGCCGTCTTTGCTGGCGTTCACCACCATGGCGGCGACCATAAGCGATATACCGAGAGGAGGGTTTGTTTGGTGCATGCGCTCTTATATCTGACGAAATCAGGTATTAACAGGCGGAGTTATGGCTTGTCGGCTGCTTTTACTCGCGATTAGGATTGCCAAAAGGATCAGTAAAAATCCACCCAGTAATCTGATGGAAACCGGCTCCGACAATAGCCACGCACCCAAAAGGATTGCGGTTAAAGGATTAAAGCCCGTTGCGATGGCGGCTTGGGTCGGTGAGATCATTTGCAAAGCCCGGCCCCAGGTTAGGAACATAACCGCGCCCCCAGGGACGGCTAATAAGAAAATCACAAACCAGCCATTGAGGTCAAAGTTCAATGAACCGCTAAAGGGCTGACCAAAGAAAATGGCCAGGACAAACAGAAAGCTGACGCCAAAGAATAACGTATAGGTCATGGTCGCCAAATTGCCGTAGCGCATAAGGTACTTCTTCGAGAACACATTGAAGACTGAAACCGATGCCATGCCGAGGAACATAAAACCATCACCGCGCAGCGCATTTGGTGCAATGGCATCAATGTTTTCGCCGAGCGCTATTGCGGTGCCGGTCATGGCGATCAGGACGGCAACAGATTTGGTCGCCGTTAGCTTCTCAACTTTAAAAACAGCCCCCAGCATGATTGTAATCAACGGCATGGCGGCAAAGAGCAAAGCGCCCCGGGCAGCGGTGGTATCTTCGAGCGAGCGCGCCATAAAATAGGGAAAGGCCGCAAACATAACGACGCCCAGCGCAATGATCGCCAGCAAATCGCCTTTGATAATCTTCGGCGGTTTTCGCGTGAAATACAAAATTCCGGCCAGCACCAAACCGCCCAACCCATAGCGCAAAAAGGCCAGCGACAAGGGGTCACTTTGACTGATGATCAGCCGGGTCAGGGCGACCGTCATGCCACCAATTGTCGTCGAGACACTGGCATAAAAGAAGCCAAGAATAAGAATTTTGGTTGAGGGCATGAAGGGCTAGTTTCTATTCCGGCACATGAATAAGCTCGACCAGAACACCATCGGGATCATCAACAAATAACTGGCGGCGCACATTGCCGGGTATTTGTACTTCGGTGTAGGGCACCGCAAGATCATCCAAATGATCGCGCATGGCCTCATAACTTTTAATGCGGAGCGCAAAATGAGATATCGCCGCGTCTTTTGATCCGGTGAGCAATTTTTTGTCGGGCAGCGGCGCAATGATATGAACGATCGGCATATCATCGAGATACATCCAATGACCGGGACGATCAAAGGGCGGGCGATCTCCAGATTTCAGTCCGATGACGTCATGATAAAATTTCGCCGAACGATCAACGTCTTCGGTTTCAATGTTGATGTGATTGAGTTCAAGTATGTGGCCCACTTTTATCGCTCCTTATACGCGCGCTTGAGCATAAAGATTTATTCTATAGACTTTTCCCTGGTTTGAAAGTTTGAGGACTAAGTTTAATGAAAAAAGTTTTAATCGTGACCGGCGGCAGCCGGGGGATAGGTCACTCAACCTCGGTATTGGCGGCTGAAGCCGGCTGGGACGTCTGCGTCAATTATGTCAGCAATAAATCCCGCGCCGATGAAACTGTGGCATTGATCAAGGCGTCGGGGCAGCGGGGAATTGCGGTTCAAGCCGATATTACCAAAGAAGACGATGTCATTCGCTTGTTCGAGACGTGCACTCAAGAACTAGGTCCCGTGACCGGTGTCGTTAATAGCGCGGGTATCGTCGAGCCTTACGGCCGAGTTGACGAGATTAGTTATGCCGATCTGGCACCGCTGATTGATATCAATGTGACGGCGATGATCATGGTAACGGGTGAAGCCATTAAGAACATGTCGAGTAAACACGGCGGGGCGGGCGGCGCGATTGTACTGGTGTCATCGGTGTCAGCCAGACTAGGTGGCCCTGCTTTTTGTGCGCCTTATGCCGCGAGTAAGGGCGCGGTTGATAGTTTTGCCTGGGGCGTTGCCCAGGAAGTTGTTGGTGAAGGCATTCGGGTCAACGCGGTGAGCCCCGGTCTCATCGATACGGAAATTCAGCCGGAAGGCCGGGTTGAAGCGGCCGGTCCTAATCTGCCGATGGGACGGGTCGGCCAACCAGATGAAGTAGCCCGGGCGATCGTCTTTTTATTGTCAGACGACGCCTCATATATTGCGGGTTCGAACTTAGACGTTGCGGCGGGACGCTAATCGGCTTTCTTGCGCCCGGCATAAAGCAGCGCAAAGACGACAACGACAATGCCGACAAATTGCAGCGGTGCCAGGGATTGGCCAAGGAATAGAAATCCAGTACCGACAGCCATAATCGGCTCGATATTAGAATAGAACGTGGTGTCGCCCGCGCCAATCATCGAGATTGCGATATAGTAAGCGATCATTGAATAAGCATAAAAGGCGTTCGACGTCACAATGCTGATCCAGCCGCCATTGGTGTCGGGTAGCTTAAAGTCACCCGTCACCACGGACACAATAATCATCATAAGTGTTGTGCTGATGCAGATATAAAGTGTCGCTGTCCGGGCATCTTGGTTAACCATTAATCGGTTGCTGATAACGGATACAGTAGCGAGGCCGAGGCCTGAAATGAGACCATAAACCATGCCCCAGCTATCGAGATTTTCAAAATCAACACCGAGGGCGAGGCCGATACCAACAAAGGCGATTAATGTGCTGAGCGCCATGGTCATTGTCAGTTTGCGCCAGCCCAGCATGGCCAGCATCAAACCTGTAAAAATCGGAAACAGATAAAAAATCAAGATGGCGATAGCCAATGGCAGGATCTCAATCGCCGTCAGCAATGCCATCGTATAAATAACGGTCATGAAGCCAAGGGCAATAGAAACCATTCCGGCCCGTTTTGGCAGGAATAGGCTGGTACCGCTGAGCCTCAGTAATACGATTAAGGCAATTGCCGGTAAAATAAACCGTGTTGTGGCCACCGTCAGAGGATTGGTGCCGCCAAGATAAGAGACCCCAGCCAGCGTGTTGGAAACCAAAAAGCCCACGGCGCTTGTGAGGGCTAAGAACAGGCCAATGGCGCGTTTATTAGAGAACAATGTGGGCATTTCCTTGATCTTGGGTGAACCAATGCTCGGTGCAATTGTCTTCAGGGCCGCCGCGATCAACGACCAGGAATTCATGATTGTCTTCGAGGACGAGGAGGGGGTGGTGCCAAAGGTCACGTTGGTAATTCACGCCTTGATTGCCATCGGCCATAAACACCTGCAGGTCTTCCGGCCCAACCGAGTCGGCAACGGGGGCGACAACAACCAAGTAGGGTTTGTTTTGCAGCGGGATAAAGGCTTGTGAGCCGAGGGGGTGGCGTTCCATCATTTTAATTTCAATCGGTTGCGGTCGCGCTTGGCCGCGAAAAATATTAATCAGCGTGTGGCCGCCTTCGCTTTCGACATCGACTTTTGCCAAGTCATAAAAACGCTCCGTCGTACCTTCATTGATCATTAGTCGCTCAGCACCATCGGTCATAATAACATCACCAAAGGCTGCAAAGTTATCCGAGGTTAACTTTTGCGGTTTGAGTTCAAGCGTCATCTTTTGCCAGTTTTCCAAAAATGCGAAAACGGCTTACGCCGCCATCCGGAAAGATATTTAACCGGACATGAGAGACCACGCCAAGCTTATTAATCAAGTCGCCTTCAAAATTATGAATGCGATCCATTTCTAATTTTTGCTCACCCATGAGGTTCTGCCAGCGGCACTCATCGGTCAACAAATCTTCATCGTCCGGGTTTTCGACCAAAGCCGCTTGTACGGAACAGCGATCGGGGTAGTTGCCTTTGAAATGCGCGGTGTCAACTTCGATCCGCTCAACTGTGCCAGCAGCGCCCAACGAAACCACAATCCAGTCATTACCAGGGTCGCGCCGCCGCCGGGTCTCCCAACCATCACCCATATTAACACCGCGGCCAGGGGCCAAGATCACCCAGGGGTCGCCGTAATGCGCATCGTTGAAACCAACAATATTGCCGCCGTTCACCACGGCGGAGAGCTCTTGCAAGCCGTTCGGATCCTGGCGCTTCCATTCGCAAACTGGATTGCCGTAGACCCGCAATCGAGCCACACCACCATCCGGAAAAATATTAAAGCGGAGATAATTGTAGGCAGCGTCGGTGGATGTCTCGAAGAAATTATGGGAGTCGGCATTTAAATCACTGATTGGCAAAATTTCGGACCAGGCCGTATTTTCATCCGGCTCGGCATCCGTGAGCGCACCTTCAATAGATCCCTGCGGTGGATGATTGCCGGTAAAATGACTGGTATTAATATCAACGCCCGTGATGACACCCTTGGCACCGAGGCGGACGATGCAGTGATCATTGCCGGGGATGCGGCGGCGTTTTGATTCCCAGCCATCCATCCATTTACCATGCTCATCATACTTGTCAGCGATAAAGACCGGCTCTTCGACTTTAAGCAGACGGCTTTTATCAGCAAAAAAATCATCCGTTGCATAGATGACATCCGAGCCAAGCCGGGGTGATGCAAGGTTAATCGCGCCAATTGCAAAAGCGGGGAGGGTTATTTCCTCAGTCATTTCTATTTTATCTCGTTAAGGCGAAGCAGAGCTATCTTGTGGACCTGCGTCAGGGCTTCGTTGAATTCGGCCTCGACGTCATTGTCGGCGCGTTGTTTGAAAATTTCGAGAATTTCAGTTCTGTGATAGCCGCGAACGGCTAGGATAAACGGAAAGCCGAATTTCTCTTTGTAGTGATCATTGAGGCTTTGAAAGGCCTCGAACTCTTCCGGCGTACAATTGCCGAGATCGGCGCTCGCTTGTTCGGAGGTCGATTCTTCGGTCAGATTTCCGCTGACCGCAAGCTTACCCGCCAAATCCGGGTGGGCGCGGAGCAAAGCCAGTTGAGGTTCCTTGCCGGCCAGTTCAACTTTGGTTGCCATTGCCATTTGAAGTGCTTCTGGCGTGTCTTGGCGGGAGGTTAGTCCACTGTCATAGAGCTGCTCGGCGATCCATTGAGAGTGTTCATAAACGCCGCCAAAGATTCTGAGAAAATCCTCACGACTCATCTGGCTCGGGATGTTAATCTGATACACTAAACCACCTCGCCGTAAGGATGCTTTTCGCGCCAGTGACGCGCAATATCGACGCGGCGGCAGAACCAAACCTTATCGTGGCTCCGGGCGTATTCAACGAATTTTTTAAGCGCCTGAAAGCGACCGGGGCGGCCAACAATCCGGCAGTGCAAGCCAACCGACATCATTTTGGGCGCGGTCTCGCCTTCTTCATAAAGGGTATCGAAGCTGTCTTTGAGATAGTTGAAAAACTGATCGCCGGCATTAAAGCCTTGAGGTGCAGCAAAGCGCATATCATTGGCGTCCAAGGAATAGGGCACGACTAAATGCGGGCGGTCTTCGATTTTTGACCAGAAGGGCAGCTCATCAGAATAATCATCCGCGTCATAAAGAAAGCCGCCTTCTTCAGCTACCAAGCGCCGCGTGTTGGGACTGGTGCGGCCGGTGTACCAGCCGAGCGGGCGCTCACCCGTTGCCTTTTTATGGATATAGATCGCTTCTTGGAGATGTTCTTTTTCAATCTCTTCGGCGATATATTGATAGTCAATCCAACGCAGGCCATGACTGCAAAGCTCAAACTCGTTTTTAAATGCAGCTTCGACGACATCCGGATTGCGCTCTAAGGCCATAGCGACGGCAAACAGCGTGATCGGGATATCATTCTCTTTAAACAGATTAAAGAGACGCCAGACGCCAACCCGGCTGCCATATTCGTAAAAACTTTCCATGCTCATATGGCGCACGCCTTCACGGGCATCAGCGCCGATCATCTCAGATAAAAAAGCCTCGGAAGCGTTGTCGCCATGGAGAATACAATTCTCGCCACCTTCTTCGTAGTTGATGACAAACTGCAACGCCACGCGCGCGCCATCTGGCCAGTCGGCATGAGGCTTGTTCTCGCCATAGCCGATGAGGTCGCGGGGGTAGCTTTTACTTAAGGTCATTTTAATGACCCCCCACCCCAACCCTCCCCCTCAAGGGGGGAAGGGGATGTTGTTGCAACACATTCGATCTGACTCCCTCCCTCCTTGAGGGGGAGGGTTGGGGTGGGGGGTGCTATCAAATTAATTCTCATAACTTCAAACTCCCGCCCGTGCATCAATCACATCGGCAAAAACCGATTTGAGATCATTATTATCCTCTGGCGCTTCAAGCTTCATCTCAGCTTCAGCTTTAGCGAGATGCTTGGCCATGAGGTCGCGGCTCTTGGCGGCATCTCCAGCACTCACGGCGGTGATGATATCGATATGGTCATCATCGACGCAAAGCAGATGGCCCGGCGCTTCGTAGAGGGCGAGGGCGAGGGAGGATTGTGCAACCAATTGACGCAGCAACTCCTGGATTGGGCGATTGCGGGCAACGCGGGCAAGCTCGACATGGAACTCACCAGCCAGGCGAATAGCGCCGCTGCGATCGCCTGACTGGATGGCGGCATTTTCGCGGGCAACAATTCCTTTGAGCGCCGCCGTATCCGCCGCCTCACAATGTTCGCAAGCTTCATCGATGATGCCGATTTCAAGCAAGCGCCGGGCGGCAAAAATTTGGCGCACATCTTCAGCCGCAGGGGTCGCAATGACAGCTCCCTTATTGGGGCGAAGCTCGACCACTTTATCAAGCGAGAGGCGGAGCAAGATACGGCGGATGATCGTTCGACTGACGCCAAAGACCTCGCAGAGCTCGCTCTCCTTGAGTTTGGCACCTGGAATCAGGCGTTGTTCCAGCACCGCACTAAAGACCTGGCCGTAGATCCATTCGTCCGAAGTTTCAGCCTGAATTGCCATTGTAGAATACGCCGCATTTTGCCATGTATAAAATTGTATACGAAAATCATACAAAATGAATACATATATTGCAACAAAAAGGTCGATAAACTCATTAAATATGGGACACAAAATCAAACACAGTAAAAAATTGATACATATATTAATGTCATTTTACATATAAAAACCCGGAATTAATTCAAAAAATTCGTTGCATCGCGATTGCAAAATGAAGTACCATCTTTCGAATATTGACAACAATAACATATAAAAATGGATACAATTTAATAGAGGCATTTACTGAGATGGGTTTTTTAACCACGCATATTCTAGATTCTGCCCATGGCTGCCCCGCGGCGGGGGTGCGTGTTGAATTGTATCGGATATCTGACTCCGAAGCGGCGCTTGTTTTGGAGGCTGTCACGAATGCCGATGGCCGCTGCGATGAGCCGCTGCTGGAAGATGCTGATTTTAGCGTTGGGACTTATGAGCTGCGCTTCCACATTGGCGACTATTTCGCCGCCAAGGGCATTGATTTGCCATCCCCGGCGTTCTTGGATGTAGTGCCGCTACGCTTTGGCATTGCCGAGCCAGAGGATCATTATCATGTGCCGCTTTTGGTTTCGCCTTATTCCTATTCAACCTATCGCGGCAGCTAGCAGACAAAAGGCAATCTTCCCATGATCGATATCGCTTACGCAGAATGGTTAGAACTGATGTTTCGCTGGCTACATCTGATTGCCGGTATCGCCTGGATTGGCTCCTCGTTTTATTTCATGTTCTTAGACTATTCTCTGAGGCCCGAAGAAGGTTTGCCTGAGGGCGTTAAAGGCGCGTCGTGGAATGTGCATGGCGGCGGCTTTTATTTCATGCAGAAATATACCGTGGCCCCACCCAAAATGCCGGACGTGCTGCACTGGTTCAAATGGGAAGCCTATTTCACCTGGATTTCCGGCTTCTCATTGATGGTGATTATTTATTACTGGGGTGCAGAGAGTTTTCTGATCGATAGAGAGGTGATGGACCTCAATCAATGGCAGGCGATTGGAATCAGCATTGGGGCCTTCATTGCAGGTTGGGTGATTTATGATCAGGTTTGCAAATCACCGCTTGGAAAAAGTGAGATCGCGCTGTCAGCCATCGTCTTTGTCATGATCTTGCTGGCGGCCTATGGCTTTACCCACGTCTATAGTGGGCGGGGGGCGTTTGTTCATGTCGGTGCGATGGTCGGAACGATCATGGTCGCCAATGTTTTCTTTGTCATTATTCCCAATCAGCGCATTGTCGTCGATGCGTTGATTGCCGGTGATGAGCCAGACCCCCAGTTGGGTGAAGACGGCAAACAACGCTCAACTCATAACAATTATCTGACATTACCGGTATTGCTGATGATGATCAGCTCGCACTTCCCGATGATTTTTTCCAACCAGCATTCGTGGGTTGTTGTCGGTCTCGTCATTATTATCGGCGGCATTATTCGCGACTACTACAATGCCAAAAACCAAGGCAAAAGTGGCAGCCGCCTTAAATGGCAATGGGCGACAGCGGCGGCGTTTATGGCTGTCTTGATGGTCTTCATAAGCTACCGCGAGGATGTAAAAGTGGCGGAAGATGATCAATTGGAAGCAACCGATGTGTTGGCAATTGTGCAAACGCGCTGTGTGTCGTGTCATGCCGCCAAGCCAACCGATGAAGACATTGAGGAAGCACCGGGCGGTGTGAAACTTGAAACTCTCGCCGACATTAAAAAATACAGTGCCGTAATATTGAAACAAGCCGTGCTGACTAATGCGATGCCGCTTGGCAACAAGACCAAAATGACCAAAAAAGAACGCCAAGGTATGGGCGATTGGATAAAGCGCGGCATGCCGGCAGAGGAATAATTGAGGAATAATTGAGGAATAATTGAGGAATAATTGAGGAATAATTGAGGAATAATTGGGGAATAATAAGTGAGACTCCGTCTCTAAAAGAGGCAATACTTTAAACAAAGCCCAAAAAGGGCGCAAAGACAGCAGGGTTAAGGGATTAGATGACACTCCAGTTCACATTAAATGGCGAATTGCGTCATGTTGAGGCGGTCTCGCCGACAACGACTGTGCTGGATTATCTCCGTGAAACTGCCGAGCTTACCGGCACCAAAGAAGGCTGTGCGGAGGGTGATTGTGGGGCTTGCACCATCGTGCTGGCTGAGAATGTTGAAGGCCAACCCGACTACAAAGCCGTCAATGCGTGTTTGCTTATGGTCGCCCAATTAGACGGCAAACATGTCCTTACCGTTGAAGGTCTAGCGACAAGCGATGCACTGCTCGACCCGGTGCAGGACGCCATGGTGAAAACTGATGGCACCCAATGCGGCTTTTGTACGCCGGGCATTATCATGTCGCTCTTTGCTCTCAGGCAGGCTGGAGAACAACCAAGCGATGGCCTCATCCACGATACGCTGGCTGGAAATTTGTGCCGCTGCACGGGCTACCGGCCGATCGTTGAAGCTGCGCGTGAAGCTTGTGCGGCGAAGCCGGATGGTGCCGCGCTCGATATTCTAGAGGCCACTTCGGAATATACCGATGGCGCTCAATCCTTCTTGGCACCACAAACCATCGATGCGTTAGCTGAGGTTTTTGCCGACCACCCGGAAGCAAATTTATTGGGCGGTGGCACCGATCTCGGCATCTTGGTCAGCAAGGAACGCGAAGCGCTTGAGACCGTTATTCATACCGGCCATGTCGCTGAGCTTCTGGAAATTGACGAGACTGAGACAGATATAACTTTTGGCGCTGCGGTGACTTATTCATCGGCTTTGCCTTTCATTGAACGTCTCTTCCCGTCTTTTGCGACTTTGATCACCCGGATCGGCTCGGTCCAAATCCGCAATGTCGGCACCATCGGCGGCAATATTGGTAATGCGTCCCCGATCGGTGATACGCCGCCCTGCCTCATCGCGCTTGATGCGACGCTCATTTTGTATTCAAAGGCCGGGGAGCGCGAATTGCTGATTGAGGAATTTTTCCTCGACTACCGCAAAACCGATCTCAAAGCGGGTGAGTTCATCAAGGCTATTCGCATTCCAAAATTGAACGCCACACAAGAGTTCCGCGCCTATAAAATTTCCAAACGCTATGATCAAGATATCTCTGCCGTAATCGGTGCCTATCGGCTTGAACTCGACAGCGAGACCGTAACAGCTGCGCGCATCGCCTATGGCGGTATGGCGGCGACGCCAAAACGAAGTCTTGCTTGCGAGGCCGCCCTTATCGGCAAAACCTGGAATATCGAAACCGCGCGTTCAGCATCAGGCGTGATCGGCAAAGACTATCAGCCGATCAGCGATCACAGGGCGAGTGCGCAGTATCGCCTCCAAGTCGCCGGCAATCTATTCCAGCGCCTCTATCAGGATATCTCTGGCCTCGATCAGGCTCTAGAAGTGGTGGCGGTATAATGGATGGCTCGCAAAACATCGTTGGCGCGGCGCATGATAAGGTCCAGCATGATAGTGCGGTCAAGCATGTCACCGGCAAGGCGCTCTATATTGATGATATGCCGAGCCTGCCGAATACGCTGGAGCTTGTGCTGGTGACGTCGCCGCACGCTCATGCCACGATCAAATCAATCGATGCCTCGAAGGCGCTGGCGATGGCAGGAGTTGCGGCGGTGCTGACGGCCAAAGATATTGCCGGCCATAACGACATCGCACCGATTTTTGAAGGTGAACCGGCGATCGCCGATGGCGTTGTGGAATATGTCGGGCACCCGTTTGCTGTAGTTGCTGCCGACACCTACGACCAAGCATTTCAGGCGGCCAAATTGGTTGCCGTTGACTATGAAGAGCTAAAGCCGGTTCTCTCGATCAAAGAAGCCTTCGAAAAAGAACAGTTCACCTACACTCCCCCCTCCGTCATCAAAGGGGATCCCGATAAGGCGCTTGAGGCAGCCCAGCATCGCCTGCAAGGTGAGATTGCCTGCGGTGGCCAGGATCACTTTTATCTCGAAGCCAATGTCGCACTTGCGGTGCCGGGCGAAGATCAGGACATGCAGGTCTATAGCTCAACCCAACATCCGACCGAAGTACAACACGGTGTCTCACATGTTTTGGGTGTGCCGAGCAATGCCGTGACGGTGGAAATTCGCCGCATGGGCGGGGGCTTTGGCGGCAAAGAAAGCCAGCCGACCATCATCGCGGCCTTGGCAGCCATGGTCGCCTCAAAGACCGGGCGGCCTGCTAAACTGAGATTGCGCCGGGATGCCGATATGATCATCACCGGCAAGCGCCACGATTATGAGTTCGATTATGATGTCGGCTTTGATGATGACGGACGAATTGCGGGCATTGATATCGCGATGTATATGCGTTCCGGCAATGTTGCGGATCTCAGCTCCGGCGTGATGGCGCGCTCGCTGTGTCACGGCGATAATTGCTATTTCTTGGAAAACGCACGGTTTAGAGGCTATCCGTGCAAGACCAACACGGTTTCCAATACGGCCTTTCGAGGCTTTGGCGGACCGCAAGGCATGATCGTGATTGAGACGATCTTGGAGCATATCGGTCATCACCTCGGCAAATCTTTGGATGATATTCGAAAAGTCAATTACTACGGCACCAAGGATCGCAACGTCACGCCGTATGGTCAGACCGTGACAGATAATATCATTGAAGAGCTCGCTGATCGTTTGATGAGCGAAATTGACTATGAAGGCCGCAAACAAGCCATCGAAAAATTCAACCTGGAAAACCAAACCTTGAAAAAGGGCATCGCGGCAATGCCGATCAAGTTCGGTATTTCGTTCAATATGCCGGCGCTTAATCAAGCGGGCGCATTGGTCCATGTTTATACCGACGGCTCAGTTCATCTCAATCATGGCGGCACGGAGATGGGCCAAGGGCTGTTTACCAAGGTGGCGCAAGTCGTGGCGACGGTCTTCCAGATCGACATCGACAACATTAAAATCTCATCGACCCGCACCGATAAAGTGCCGAACACCTCGGCGACGGCGGCGTCTGCTGGCTCAGATCTTAACGGTATGGCCGCTTATGATGCAGCGGACCGGATTAAGGCTCGGATGACCGGCGTGGCGGCGCGTCATTTTGACGTTGCCGAGGACGAGATCGAGTTTCGCCTGAACTGTGTTTACGCGGGCAATGAAAGTCTCAGCTTTGCCGAGCTCGCCCAAATGACTTGGGAGGCCAGAGAATCGCTTTCCGCAACCGGCTTTTATCAAACGCCGGACCTGACCTGGGATCCGATTACCTGTACCGGCTCACCGTTTTATTATTTCAGCTATGGCGTCTCTATTTCGGAAGTTGTGATTGATACTTTGACCGGCGAATCCCGGACGCTACATACTGATATCCTACAAGATTGTGGGAAATCTTTGAACCCACGGGTGGATTATGGCCAGATCGAAGGGGCCTATGTTCAGGGGATGGGGTGGCTGACATCGGAGGAATTGGTGTGGAATGATAAAGGTGCGCTTTTGACTCATGGGCCATCTACCTACAAAATCCCCGGCAGTCGAGACGTTCCGCCTAAGTTCAATATCCATATTCTGGAGGATGCACCAAATCGCGTACCAACCATCTTCAGGTCTAAAGCCATCGGCGAGCCACCGTTGATGTTGGCAATCTCAGTTTGGCTGGCTCTGAGGGATGCGGTGGCGCGATGTGGCGATGGATCGAAGCGCCCAACACTGAACGCACCTGCGACACCAGAAGCACTTCTAAATGCGATAACTGAAATTAGAGCATAAGGCGGGGGACGTATGACAGATCAAACACCCAGGTTAGAATTGCAAGGCATCACGAAGGCTTATCCCGGCGTGATCGCCAACAACAATGTCAGCCTGAAAATCATGCCGGGTGAAATCCATGCGTTGCTGGGCGAAAATGGTGCCGGCAAATCGACTTTGGTGAAGTTTATTTATGGCGTGCAAAAAGCTGATTCCGGCTCGCTCAAATGGGAAGGCCAGGAGATGGTCATTCAAAATCCCAATGCCGCCCGCAAGCTTGGAATCGGCATGGTGTTCCAGCATTTCTCATTGTTTGATGCGATGACGGTGGAAGAAAACATCGCCATCGGCATTTCCAAAGAACTTGCCGCCGGTGATCTCAATCAACGCATTCGCGATGTCTCGCAGCAATATGGCCTGCCGCTTGATCCTAATCGCTACGTCCACACTCTGTCGGTAGGTGAGCGCCAACGGATCGAAGTGGTGCGCTGCCTGTTGCAGGATCCCAAATTGTTGATCATGGATGAGCCGACCTCGGTGCTGACCCCCCAGGAAGTCGATGAGCTCTTTAAAACGCTGCGTCGTTTGTCCGAAGAAGGCGTTTCTATCCTCTATATCAGTCACAAGCTGCAGGAGATCAAAGACCTCTGTCATGTCGCAACGATTATGCGCATGGGCGAAGTCGTCGATGATTGTATCCCATCAGAAGAAAGCCCGCGCTCAATGGCGGAAATGATGATGGGCGACAGCTTGGTAAGCCCAGAAAAACCCGGCAAAGCAGCGCCCGGGGATCCGCATCTGGTGGTCCGCGATCTCAGCTTGAAATCTAGCCATCAGCATGGTGTTGATCTTAAAAACATAAATCTCGAAGTGCGCCAAGGCGAAGTCGTTGGCATCGCCGGGATTGCCGGTAATGGACAGATCGAATTGATGGAAGTTCTAAGTGGCGAAATGCTGGTCGAAGACGCGAGTAGCGTGATGATTGGCAAAGATGCGGTCGGCAAATCCGGGCCAAGCATCAGGCGCAACGCGGGGCTTGGCTTCGTGCCGGAAGAACGATTGGGCCATGGCGCGGTACCGGAGATGTCGCTCTGGGAAAACGCTTTTTTGTCGGGCGCCAGGACGATGAATTTAACCTCGAACGGCTTTATCGATATTCGAGGTTCGGTCAAATATGCTTTAGACGTGGTTGCCGAGTTTAATGT
>Ga0233428_1001940_pt1 | contig 20778 bp, 14 predicted proteins | sample SI_118_April2016_4_FD_179890 | JGI IMG/M metagenome (GOLD analysis project Ga0233428, IMG submission 179890) | Seawater microbial communities from Saanich Inlet, British Columbia, Canada - SI_118_April2016_120_MG | ecosystem: Environmental > Aquatic > Marine > Inlet | place: Canada: British... | reverse complement strand
AATCACACTTTGTAAAATTATACTAAAATCTTATCAACCTTTAAATATTATTAAAAGTACTAACATCGAATACACTAAGAGTAAGTCCGCAGTCTATAAAGAAATATATGATGGAATTAAAATTCGTAAATATAAATATATGCATGGATATAATTTAGAAAAGGATAAACAATATAAGGGACCGTTAATCATACAAGAGAGTGAGACAACATGCATTGTCCCCAATAACTCTATTTTAAAAAAAGATTCTAACAACAATTATATTGTAAAATTTACGTAGTATATGTATTAAATTGTTTATCGCTTATAAAATACCCACTTAAAATCAGATAGTAAAATACTTGTTAGGGCATCATGTGTAATGGCCTAAGTTAGTTTATTTGTAATCAGATAATAGGTCGTTATTGTGGTTTGTAGGTTGAAAATAGTTTGTGACGTACTACTTGTAATCAAAGTTAACAAAATAAAATGGAATCTATAGTTTGATGTTAATTGTCTGATTGCGAACACATCGATCTATACAACCAATATATTATGTGATTAATTTATTTAACTAAGTATGTAATTTAAACGTTCTAGAATAAGATTACAGCTCAGGATGGCAAAGTAAATGTCACCTTGGCGTATATATAGCTGGATCAGATGTAGTCTTTAATTACTTGTGTAAAAAAAATAATCTTAAATATACTAAAAAAAAATAATATTAAAAAATCACGATTAGCCAGTCAATGAAATAAAATTGTTATTTTTATTACATACATAGTTCACAACTTATTTAATTGAGTCGTGTCAATTTATTTACTGTCTTTATATAGCTAAGTTAGCATGTTAAATAAACACAATATTAAATCTATCAAATAAAACTATTAAAATTACAATAATAAAATAATTTAAACTATGTACATATTATTTATTAAAAGCCTTATGACAGTATGGAAAAAAATACATTAAGAAAGAATGCTATTGAAATAATAAAATTGGAAATCATTAGAGGGGTAATTGAACCATTAGCAGAAATTAATCAAGTTGAACTAGCTAAAAGATTTGAGATAAGTAGGGGGCCAATTAGAGAAGCGTTGTCACAATTATCAGCAGAAGGATTAGTAGAACTAAATGCGTACAAAAAAGTAACTGTAACAGATATTACTAGAACATATGTATTAGATTTGTATAGTACTAGGAACATTATAGAATGCTTTGCAATAAAAAAGTTAATATCATACAAAAATAATCAAAATATAATTAGCCAATTAAACTATATTGTAGATCAAATGCGTGAAGCAATTATTATAAAGGATAAAAATGAAGTTGCAGAGTTAGATCTTAAATTTCATAGAGCTATTATAATAGGAACTAAAAATAAATTTCTAAATCAATGTTGGAACCTTTTAGAATCAGGTGTACTACGTTGTATGCACAGAAGATATAGGATATATGATTCACTTGACGAAATTATTGGTAATCACCCTATTATTATTAAAACAATAGAAGATAAGGATATCACCAGAGCAGAAGCACTTATTGCTTTACATGTTAGTGATGCATCTGAAAAAATCTTAACTTTATGGGATATAAATGAACAGATATAATGAAATTGATATTGAAATACAGTGGCAAAGACTAATTGCTATTATGGATGAGATAGACAATGCAACTGTTAAATCTTCATTTTCTACAATTGTAGGGGAAAGCAGGGATTTTGCTTGTATCCTTGTTGACTCTAAAGGTAGATCACTTTGTCAGTCTAGTTTTTCTCCCCCTAACTTTTGTGTTATATTGCCTAGAACTGTAAAAGCTATTATAGAAAAAATTGGAATAAATAATATTTATGATGGCGATGTATTTGTGACAAATGATCCATGGATTGGTACAGGTCATCTACCAGATTATGTGTTTATTACACCTGTATTTTATCATAGCAAAATAGTTTCATTTATTGGGACAGTAGCTCATTTATCTGATGTAGGAGGGCATGATGGCGATATAGAAGCTGAAGATGTATTTACGGAAGGGATTAGAATCTCTCCTTCAAAATTATATAATAAATATATTGAAAACGATGAGTTATTTTCTGTAATTGAAAAGAACTGTCGTGTTCCGAATCTCGTATTAGGGGATATTAGAGCAATATTTGGTACTCATATATTAGGAATTAAACGTTTCCATGAATTTCTAAATGATTATTACTTATCTGATATAAATGATTTGAGTAACGCCATTATAAATCTTTCACAAAAACATATTCTAAATAAAATACAAAATTTAAAAAATGGAATATATACATATGAATTAGAAATTGATGGTTATATAGATAAATTAACATTAAAAGTTAAGATTATAATAGAATCCAATGAAATCAATATAGATTATACTGGAACTTCTTCTGAAGTTGAGAATGTCGCAATTAATTGTGTATATAATACAACATATGCATCATCAATATATCCATTTAAGTGTGCTCTAGCTCCAACTATACCAAATAATGAAGGATTGTTTAAAAATATAAATGTCACGGCTCCATTAGGCTGCGTTTTAAATACGACGTTTCCACATCCTGTACAAGCTCGTGCGAAAGTAACGAATAATATTAATCAACTTCTATTTGGTGCATTGCAAGAAGTATTTGACGTCTATTCTCAAGCAGGCTCGGGAAGTATATGGCCTTTTAGTTTTTTCGGTAATACTAAAAAACATGGAAACTTTTCTACACACATGCTTCCGCACGGAGGTAGAGGTGCAATGAAAAATATTGATGGCATGAATCCTATTGCATTCCCCCATAATAGTACGGTAACACCCATTGAAATTATGGAACAAAGAGCACCAATACTTATAGTAGAAAAAAGGTTAATTCCTGATTCCTGTGGCGCAGGCAAGCATAGAGGAGGATTGGGACAAAGTATTATTATAAAGAATATAGGTGAAGATGTTATTAAAGCGAGAATTAGACCAGATAAAATCTACTGTGCTCCTCAAGGTATAAATGGTGGAAAGGTTGGCAAAGTAGGCAAAGTTATAATAAATGGAAATGAACTGTCAACATTCCCAATATTTGATTTCTCTCCAAATGATGTTATTGAATTATATCTTCCAGGCGGAGGTGGTCAAGGTAATCCAGAATTAAGAGATATTATAGCTATTACTAGAGATATAGAACATGGATACTGTACTCAAAACTATTCTATGAAAGAATACAATGTATAATAAAATAGATCCTGTAAGTTTAGAAATTATCTGGCAAAGATTGGTTTCTATTGCTGATGAAATGGATAATTCAACTATAAGAACATCATTTTCAACTATTGTTGGTGAAAGTCATGATTTTGGGTGTGTTCTTATGGACGAGATGGGTAATGGATTATCTCAAGCTGTATGGAGTCCTCCACAATTTTGTACAATGCTACCAAGGACTACAAGAATTATTATTGAAAAATTTAAAAAAGAAAACATATATGAAGGCGATGTGTTTATAACAAATGATCCCTGGATAGGTAGTACTCATTTGCCGGACTATAATTTAATATCACCTGTTTTTCATAAGTCTCAAATAGTAGCATTTGTAGGCACAGTTGCACATGTTTCTGATGTTGGAGGTCATTTAGGTGATCTAGAAGCATCGGATATGTTTATGGAAGGGTTAAGGGTGATGCCAAACAAATTTTATAATAAGGGTAAGATAAATGAAATCATTGAAGAGTTTATTTCACATAACTGTAGAGTTCCAGATCTTGTAATGGGCGACCTTAAAGCAATAGTTGGAACACATAAAATAGCTAAATCAAAAATAATAGAATTACACATAGACAATAAATTAAATAACTTAAAAAATGTATCTAGGCAAATAAGAAATCTTTCTACAAAGGTTTTAGAGGATAAAATAAAATTGATACCTGATTCTGAAACTAATTACGAAATCAAATGTGATGGCTATCTTGAAGAGTTCATTTTGAAATTAAAAATGATAATAAAAGGTAAAAATCTTATTTTTGATTTTACAGGTTCATCAGATCAGCAATGGCATTCTGCTATAAATGCTGCATACAGCATCAGTTATGCCACATTAGTATACCCTGTAAAATGCATGTTGGCCGCAAAAATACCAAATAATGACGGACTTATTGTACCAATCAAAATGATTGCCCCAAAGGGAAGTATTGTTAATTGCACATTTCCAGCACCAGTAAAAGCAAGAGCAAAAGTAATTAAACATATTCCTCCATTAGTATTTGGTGCTTTTCAATCAATACTACCTAAAGAAGTGATAAGTTCAGCAGGTGGGATTTTCCCTATTCACTTTGTAGGTAATAATCTTGAAGAAAAACAATTTGCTGTACACATGCTTCCTCATGGAGGATTAGGAGCTATGCATAATTCAGATGGGAAATATCCATCTGCATATCCTCATAACAGCATAGTAACCCCAACAGAAATAATTGAAACAAAATGCCCTGTTAGAGTAGAATCTAAAGAGATTATCAAGAACTCATGCGGAGCTGGGAAATTTAGGGGGGGGCCAGGTCAAAAAATAGTTTTTAAAAATATTGGTAACAATATTATAAAACTAACTATCAGACCAGATATGATCAAATACCCAGCTACAGGATTAAACGGAGGAATTTCAGGACTAAAAGGATCTGTATTGCTAAATAATATAATTATCAATGATTTTAAACCAATTGACTGGAATCCTAACGATACTGTCACATTAATTGTACCAGGTGGTGGAGGGTACGGTGATGTAAAAATGAGAGATAAAGTTAATATTATAAATGATGTAATAAATGACATTATTGATATTAAAGAGGCAAAACTCATTTATAATTGTGAGATAGACAAAAAAGAAATAAATAAAATAATAAAAGAAAGAATAAGTACCTATTTAAAATAATATGAACTATAAAATACCAGATATTAAAGAAAGAAATATACGATTTAGTAAGATTAAAGAAGCAATGCAAAAAAATGATATATATGCATTAATAATTGGAGGAAAAGGTCATTGGTGGACTGGTAGAGGGTATTTTAGATATCTTACAGATTTTCATTTATGGGGACATGATGGACTAATTTATTTTCCTATAGATGAAGAACCTAGTTTAGTGTTAACAAGTAATGCAGTAGCAAACAAAATTTCTAAAAGAGGTTGGGTAAATAATTGTTCAGGAGGTTTAGAATTAGGCAAAGAACTTTATAATAAATTAGACATTAAAAAGATAAGAAATAAAAAGATAGGTATTGTAGGAAGTGAAAGTATAATACCACATGGCGTTCTTAATGATTTATACGAAAAGTTAGATATTAAAAATATTGTGAACGCTACAGATTTATTTGATAAAGTTAAGATGGCAAAAACAGAATGGGAAATTAAACAAATTAAAAATTTGTGGATGTTAGCCCAAGATACTATGGTGTTATTTCAAGATAATATTGTTGGTTACAGTAATAATAATAAATCCCAATTAGAAATATGTAGCGATATAAATAAAGTTCTCTGGGAAAATGGTGTCAGGGATTTACTTGTATTTTATGGTGATAAATTAGGTAGTTACCAGCATCCAACAAATAGGAAAATTAATATAAAAGATAAAGTTCGTTATCACTTAGAAATCTGTGGCCCGAGTGGTCACTGGCTTGAAATAACTCTAAATTTGGCATTTAAAAAAATAAATAATTATGAATTACAATTAATGAGTGACGAGCTGGAGATTTTCGATAATATGTTAAATTGTTTTAATGAAAATACCAATCTAGAAATTATGGCAAATAAATATGAGAAATTTGTTTCAAGATATAAATATGAAATTAGTGGATCTGTAAACAGCTTTGATTTTCATGGACAAGGATTAGACACTATAGAAAAGCCGTACTATAATAAAGATATTTATAATAGTTCACAAAATTGGAAATTAGAGAATAATACAGTTATTTCTTATCACCCAAAACGAGTCATTACTCCAAATAATATTTGGACAACTGGAATTAATGAAGACATATATATTAAAAAGAATAAAGCGGTAAAATTTTCAAGAGACTGGAATCACAATTGGAGAAATATCTAGTTTATATAAATTTATGGAACACAATAAGATGCTAAACGGAATCCAAATTAATCCATTGAGTTTTGTAGATGAAGGTATAGACAACTGTTTTAATATTTTAAAAAATCGATTTAGAATTAACGCAATATTTGTTTGTACAGTATCTTGGCTAGCATTAAAAATTGGTAGAAGTATATCATATGAGTATGATGGATGGCCTGATCATGGTATAAGTGAACCAATTGACTTGAAGGGTGGCGCATATTTTAGGCCGAATCCTAAGTATTATACTCAAACACTTATTAAAGATTTTTATACTAAAGATGAAATTTTCCAGGATAAAGACATTTTAAGCGATATAATTAAAGTTGCTAAAAAAAATGATATTAAGGTTTATGTTGAACTTATGGAGCCGTTTTTCAAATATGAAGGACATGGATCAATTCAAAGTGTTGATATTCCAAATATTGTAAACTGTATGGAAACAGATTTATATGGAAGAACTGGTAGTGATCCAAGTACTTTTAATAAAGATTATAGAAATTGGATTAAGGCTATTGTAGAGGACCAGTGCAAGTCATATAAAATTGATGGAGTGATGTGGTGTAATGAAAGGTGTAGTCCACTAGATCAACTGATTCAAGGTAATGTGCCAACTGACTTTTCAAATGATATGTTAGATTACGCAAGTAGAAATAATATAAATGTTGATAGTGTAAAAAAAGCATTTATCACGGTCATAAATCAACTAGAAAATAGTGATAATGAATTTGATATTATTATGTTTATCAATTTAATACTATACAACCCTGAGATATTAATTTGGGAAAAGTTATGGCTAGAAAATAATAAAAATTTAGATAAAGAATTGTATGGACTTGTTAAGTGGATTGACAAAGATTTAGAATTTGGTCTAAATATTTGGAACAGAAACCATTTTAATCCCATAAGAAAAGCTCAGTGGCCGTGGGACGAAGTCTCAAAATATTGTGATTGGGTGAAACCAATAACTTATCAACATCAAGGCGGTTCAATATATAAAAAAGAAATTTCATATTGGAATAAAAAATTATTAAAAAATTATGACAATAATGAGATATTAAATGTCTTTAATCGCATTTTGAACATTGAATCAATTGATTGGGATAATTTAGTTAGTACTGGTTTAGATCCTAAATCATATGTTTATGAACAATGTAAAGAAACTGTTAAAGGGGTAAACAATTCAATTCCAGTTTATATGGGAATAGGCGTTGATGCACCGAGTTACGATAGTATACAAGCTAAATGTTCCCCGAAGATTGTATACGAAAGTGTGAAAGCCAGCCATAAAGCAGGAGCTTCGGGTTTTATATATTCGCCTAATTATAATTTTATGCAACTAAAAAATTTAGATGGATCTGTAAAAGCATTAAATGAGATATATAAAACATAATGAAAAAAGAAAACTATAAAATTGGAATTGATGTAGGTGGGACATTTACAGATATTATTATGTACGACATAAATAAATTGTGCATTTACGAAGAGAAAATTCTGACTACAAATGATAATCCGCAAATTGCTATAATTGAAGGACTAAATAATTTAATTAAAGCGAATAATATATCACAGAAAGATTTGATACATTCAGAAGTAATACACGGAACAACATTATTTACAAACTCATTAATATCTCGCACTGAAAATCCACCAGCATTAATTGTAACAAAAGGCGCTGAGGATATAATATACACTGGAAAAGGTAATAGGTATGATCCTTATGATAGATTACTGCAAAAACCAATAGTGTTGGTGCCAAAACATAACAGATTTGCAATCAGTGAGAGAATATTAGCAAATGGGGAAGTTTACAAAAATATTGATTACAATGAAATAAATTATATTATAAAAACAATCATCGATCAAAAAATTGATGCTGTCGCAATAGTACTATTACATAGTTATAAAAACAATATACACGAGAAAATTATAAAAAAGTATATTACTGAACATAAATTAAAAGTACATCTAAGTCTGTCATCAGAGATATGTCCTGAAATTGGAGAATATGACAGACTTAACACGACATGCTCTAATGCTTACATTCAACCTATTGCTGAAAATTATTTAAAAAAGTTATCCATTGAATTAAAGAATATAAGTATAAAAGGTAATTTGCAATTAATATGGTCAGATGGAGGTATTTCGTCTCTGAAAGATTCTATCAATAATCCTATAAGGTTATTAGAATCTGGACCAGCAGGTGGTGCATTGGCTATAAGTTATCTTTCAAAAATAAATAATCACAAAAAATCAATTGCCTTTGACATGGGAGGAACAACTGCAAAGGTCTGTATAATTAACAATTTTGTTCCAATCAAAACTCCTTATTTTGAATATGGACGAATTCATAGGAATAAACCAGGTAGTGGTATTACTGTCAAAGTTCCAAGTATAGATATGTTAGAAATCGGTGCAGGTGGTGGAAGTATTTCAAAAATCGATGATTTAGGTTTAATTAAAGTAGGTCCTGAGAGCGCCGGTTCTAAACCAGGGCCAATATGTTACAATTCAGGTGGAGACAAAATAACAATTACGGATATTAATTTATTACTTGGTTATTTGTCAGATTCTATTAAGCTTGCTGGTTATTTAAAAATAGATAAACAGCTAACTAAAAATACTGTCGATAAAATTGCTAGTCAATCAAAATATACGTCATTAGAATTGATTACGGGAATAAGATCGATCGTTAATGAAAATATGAGTCAGGCAATTAAGTTGCATGTGACAGAAAAGGGAGAAGATCCACGTGAATTTATACTTTATGCATTTGGCGGTGCTGGACCACTGCATGCCTATGACATTTGTACATCTATAGGAATAAAAACTATTATAGTACCAAATAGAGCAGGTATATTGTCATCATATGGGTTTCTAAGTTCGCAAGTAGGTTTGGAAAAATACTATACTTATATAAAATTACTAAAAGATGTAAAGTTATTAAATTTAAAACAATTTATTTCTAAAAATATAAAAGATATATTTAAATTAATTAAGTTTTCAAAAATAAAAGAAGAAGATTTTGTTATTGATATTTATTTAGAAATGAGGTATGAAGGACAAGGATTTGATTTATCCATAAAGATAAATAACAATATATCTATTAATAATATCGAGAAATTATTTAAAAAAAGATATAACGAATTGTATGGTTTGAGTTTAAATTATAACATTCAAATAAGTTCGTTAAAATTGTTAATAAATGAAAAAAATAGTAAAGATATACAAGACACTATAAGATTAGAACATATAAATAGTTCTGTAACAAAATTTAGGAAAGTATGGTTTTCCGATACTAAGTCATGGGTTGATTGTAAAATATTAGACTTCGATAATATACCTATTAATATACCACAAAAGGGTCCAACAATTATTGAATCAAAAAACACAACAATTGTTGTAGGAGTTTATGGTAATTATGTTAAAAAGTCTAATGGTGATATTAAGATCAGTATTTTAGATAAAAATATTATACTTAATAGTTTTGATTATAATAATCCAGTTAATTTAGAAATAATATTAGCAAGGATACGTTCTATAGCTGACGAAGCAGATAAAATATTACTAAAAACCTCATTTTCTAGTGCAGTCAGAGATGGAAAAGATTATTCATTAGTCATCTCTGATAAAAATGGTAAATGTGTGGGTATTCCTACTGAATGTATGCCGCTATTTATAACATGCATGCCTAGAACGATTAGAATTATTTCCGAGATGTTTGATAGTAGACTAAAGCCTGGAGATATTATTCTGACTAACGACCCTTGGATTGGCTCTGGTCATAAATCGGATGTTGCCTTGATTTCCCCTTTATTTTTAAATAATAAATTGAACGGGTTTATAGGTACCATTCTACATGTTGCAGATATCGGTGGAACAATTGGAGATTTTCGAGCATGGGACTTTTACGAAGAAGGCTTAATGATTCCTCCGATAAAGTTATATAAATCAGGTAAGCTAAATACTGAATTAATAGAAATGATTTCTGATAACGTCCGGCTTCCTAAACTGGTATTAGGTGATATATTTGCGATGGTAAGTACTATAAATTCTCTTCATCAAAAAATTGCTAATTTAAAAAATAGTATACCAAATTTAGATTTGTGTCAAATTGCTGAGTCTTATTCTACAAGAATGGGACTTGCTTTTAAAAACCATATTAAGGATTTACCTAAAGGCACTTTTATCTCTGAGTTAAATGTAGATGGGCTATTATTAGGTGACATTAATCAACAAAGAGATATTAAACTTAAAGTGAAAATTACTATAGATAATAAACAAATTATTGTAGATTACAGAGGGACTGATAAACAAAGAGAAAGGCAACCTATTAATGTTCCATACTCATATACGATGGCGGACACGTTTTATGCACTACAGTATATTTTATTTGGTGATATACCAAATATTGGAACGCAATATTGCCCAATAAAAATAATAGTTGATGACAATAGTATTTTAAACGCTAAAAAACCTGTTCCAGTATATGCTCGTACACGTACTGGAATTCATATTAGTTCTTTAATTAATACTGCATTAGCCAAAGCCCTAAATAATAATATTATTGCAGGTTGTGGGCATAATGTCATATTTAGGGCATCGGGAAACGATATAAATGGTAATTATTTTGCTATGACCTTTATGCCAAAAGGTGGTATGGGTGCTACAGGAACTAAAGATGGTTTTGATTGTACTGTCTATCCTACAAATTGCACTATGATACAAACTGAAATCGCTGAAACTAGAGGACCTATTCTCATAGATAGGTGTATTGCAATTAATACTGCAGGAAAAGGTAAATATAGAGGTGGTTCTGGTCAAAAAGTTAGAATTACATCGTTATCTGACAGTGATTTACAATTTAGTTTCAGACCAAACTTCATTAAGAATACGCCTAAAGGATTAAATGGTGGCGAAAATGGAATGAATGCAGAGATCTTAATAAACGGTTCTGAGCAAACTGTAGATCCAATAATAATCAAAAAATTTGAATATGTAGAAGTACGAACTGCTGGAGGTGGAGGTTTAGAGAATTATAAAGAGCGGGACAAAACAAAACATATGGAAGATAGATCATTGGGAATTTACTCAGATTAAATAATGCAAAACGATACTTTATTAGAAATTGCTAATCTAAAAATTAATTTTAACCTAAATAACAGTGTAATTCATGCTGTAAGGGATATTAGTTTTAAGCTTAAAAAAAATGAAATATTGGGAGTAGTTGGTGAAAGCGGAAGTGGTAAAAGTGTTACATGTATGTCAATACTTAAATTATTACTTGAACCTCCTGCTAGTATAGAATCAGGTTCTATTAAATATAAACATTTAGATTTATTAAAAATCAGTAACAAAGAATTAAATAAAATACGTGGAAAAGAAATTAGTATAATATTCCAAGATCCAGTGTCATATTTAAATCCAGTATTAACAATAGGATATCAATTAAGTGAGCTCCTTATCAATCATAATCAATTAAATAAGAATGAATCAAAAAGTTACATTATAGATATACTAGACAAAGTAGGGATCCCTGATTCAACGCAAAGGTATGATCAATACCCCCATGAGTTCTCGGGTGGTATGAGGCAAAGAATTATGATTGCCATGGCTATGCTATGCAAACCTAATATTCTAATTGCTGATGAGCCAACAACTGCTTTGGATGTTACTGTGCAAGCTCAAATTATCAAATTAATCAAAGAATTGAAAGAAACTAACAATATGTCTGTAATATGGGTTACACACGATTTAGGTGTTGTTGCAGGCATAGCAGATTATATAATCGTCATGTACAATGGAATGATTGTAGAAAAAGGCAGAATTAATGATATATATTCTAGTCCCAAACACCCATATACAATTGGATTAATTAATTCAGCATCTAGAAATATAATTAATAATAGATATTCAATGATAGAGGGGTTACCTCCTGATGGTAGTGAAATAAATAAAGGATGTTGTTTTTACAAAAGATGTAGTAAAAGATTAAATATATGTGAACATAAAATACCTCCGTCTGTTAAAATTAATAAAGACCATTACTTTTCATGCTATTTAGAAGATTAGATATGGATAATAATAATATAATTGAAATTAATAATCTTAGTGTATCTTTTCTTTCTAAAAAATTATTTCAAAAAAGTATAAAAGTTAATGCTGTAAATAATTTGTCATTAGAAATAAAAAAGAATTCTATATATGGCTTAGTTGGAGAAAGTGGGTGTGGTAAAACAACCACTGCTAAATCAATTGCTAAATTAATTAATATATCGAGTGGGGATATCAATTATTATAATCAGAATATTACTAATTTATCTCAGAAAGAATTCAGAAAATATAGAAAAAACATTCAAATAATATTTCAAGATCCGTATTCTTCTCTTAATCCTAGAATAAAAGTAGGTGATATAGTAGAAGAACCTATTAGGATACATACAAAAAAAAACAAGTATGAAATAAAACGAAACGTTAAAGAACTATTTGAATTGGTTGGATTAAATCCAAATCATACTGAAAGATATCCCCATGAGTTCTCTGGAGGTCAAAGACAACGAATTGTAATTGCTAAAGCATTAAGCGTTAATCCGGAATTCATAATATGTGATGAACCATTGTCTGCATTAGACGTTTCAATACAATCTCAAATAATGAATTTAATGTTAGACTTAAAAGAAGAATTTAAACTAACTTATTTGTTTATTTCTCATGATATAGGATTAGTTAAGTCGTTCTGTAATCATGTTTCTGTTATGTATCTAGGTAAAATTGTCGAGTCTGGTACGTGTGAGGAATTATTTAAAAACCCGAAACATCCATACACCAAAGCTTTATTATCATCTGTCCCAATTCCTAATCCTCAAAAAGAAAGAAAAAGAAAACAAATTATTTTAAATAATGAAATCCCAAGTCCGATTAATATGCCTAGGGGTTGTGTATTTCATCCAAGATGCAACATGCTTACTGAACCTTGTAAAAATGTTATTCCAGAAAAAATTAATGTAACGGATAATCACTCAGTAAATTGTAATTTATATCACGAATAAAATATGAAAAATATTGAGCATTTAAAAACAGTATATGATCCAATAGATCTAGAAATAAAATGGCAAAGATTAATTGCCATTATGGATGAAATAGATAATGCAATTATAAAAACAGCTTTCTCAACAATTGTTAGTGAAAGTCATGATTTTGCTTGTATTTTATTAGACGAAAAAGGCAATTCAATTTGCCAATCTAGTTTTAGTCCTCCCGACTTTTGCGTAATAATACCTTCCACTACTAGGAGTATCATAGACAAAATTGGGAAAAATAATATTAATAATGGAGATGTCTTTGTTACTAACGATCCATGGATTGCTGCGGGGCATTTGCCTGATTACGCAATAATAACTCCAATATTTCATAAAAATATATTAATTGGTTTTGTAGCTACTATAGCTCACTTAGCAGATGTTGGTGGTCATAGTGGTGATATTATAGCTAATGATGTATTTACAGAAGGTTTATGTATTCCACCTTCTAAATTACTTAAGAAATATAAGGAGAATGATCTAATATTTAATTTAATTTCAAATAATACAAGGGTACCTGATTTAGTAATTGGTGATTTACGCGCTATTGTAGGAACACACAAATTAGGATTAAAGAGGATTGAAGAATTTATTAGCGATTATAATTTAAAAACGTTAATGAAAATATCGACTACTATAAGAAAAAATTCAGAATATTTATTAAGAAATAAAATATATAAATTAGAAAATGGTATTTATAAATATAAATTACAAATTGATGGATATTTCGAAACTGTAGATTTAAATGTAAAAATTAAAATTGACGATTATGATATATATGTTGATTATTCGAATACATCAAATCAAACAAATCGTGCATCAATTAATTGTGTTTATAATGTCACTCATTCATCTACAATGTATCCCTTCAAATGTGCGTTAGTACCTAACATTCCAAATAATACTGGATTATTTAATCCTATCAAAGTATTTGCACCTAAGGGTAGTATATTGAACACAACATTTCCGCATCCAGTTCAAGCTAGAGCAAAAACTACTAATAATATTAACCAGGTTATATTTGGTGCACTATGTGACGTATTTGGCGAATTTGCCCAAGCTGGTTCTGGTTCAATATGGCCATTTAGTGTTTATGGTACTGATGAGAGTCAAAATACATTTTCATGCCACATACTGCCTCATGGAGGCAGAGGAGCCATGAAAAATATGGACGGATTACTTCCTATTGCATTCCCTCACAATAGTGTTGTTACACCTATTGAAATTATGGAATTGAAGGCCCCTGTTCTGTTTGAAAAGAAGGAATTAATACCTAATTCTGGTGGTGCTGGAAAATATAGAGGTGGATTAAGTCAAATGATCATAATAAAAAACATTTCTAAAAATGTGATAAAAGCTAGAATTAGACCAGATAAGATAGTGTATGCGGCTAGTGGTTTAAACTCTGGATTATCTGGTATTAAAGGTCAAGTATTTTACAATGGCGAGGAAATGACTGATTTTCCTATACTAAATTTCAAACCAAATGATAGGATTGAACTTATATTACCTGGTGGTGCAGGATTTGGTAAACCAGAAGAAAGAAAAAAAGAATTAATCGAAAATGATATCAAGAATGGATACACAACACGAGATCATGTTAAAACTTTTTATTAATAATATATTGATTTACAATAAGTATTGATATATTATGTTAAAAATTGTCTATTAGAATATAAATAAAAGATTAGTTATTCTAAAATACTGTTAACAGTCAACAAGGATATTATATGATAAATATATTTGGATTCACGTGAAATACTCAAAAATGTTAAATAATTACAATATCAAAAATCAATTAAACACTATAATAGAAGAGGTTGTTATGAAAGTATTTATAATAGCATTTATCTTATCTATACTATCAATAGGTAATATACAGGCAAGCAAGAATGAAGTATTAACAGTAGGAATGAATGAACTCGTTAGTTCTTTGGATCCTCCAACAGATTGGGCTATTGCATCAACATGGGTGCATATGAATTTATTTGATTGCCTAGTATGGAGAAATCGGAAAACTGCTGATTTTGAACCTTGGTTGGCTACTGAATTAAGTAATGTTAGTCCAACAAAATGGAATATTAAACTAAGAAAGAATGTAGTATTTCATAATGGTGAAGGATTTAACGCAGATGCTGTGAAATGGACTTATGAAAGAATCACTTCTTCTTCCAGAGATAAGTTTATAACCTTTAAGCAGTGGACTTTTATAAAGGAAATACAGAAAATTAGTGATCATGAAATTAATATTATAACTCAAAATCCAGAACCTGCATTTTTGAGTAAAATGGCGGGAACTGGTTGTGGTATTCAGGCGCCTATTGCTGGTAAGAAAAATCAAAATGCTGGTAAATATATGCCAATAGGTACTGGGCCTTATAAATTGGATGAATTTAAAAAAGATGACTTCATCTCAATGAATGTTAATGAAAACTATTGGCAGCGCACACCAGATGTTGAAAAAATAATTTGGAGAGCTATTCCCGAAAGTTCAACTAGAATTGCAAATTTGTTAACTGAAGATGTTGATGTGACTATTGGTGTACCGCCCCAAGATTGGGACAGGATAAATTCAACAGGATATGCTTCTGTAGATGAATACCTTACAACCCGTGTTATGCTGCTCGTACTAAGGACAGGACCAAGCAAAAAAAATCCTGATTGGACGGGTGTAACATCCAATAAAAAAATTCGGGAAGCAATTAAATATGCAATCGATAGGAAACTAATAATGGAAGTTATTCAAAATATGGGAGTTCCTAGTATTTCTCGTATTACGCCTCCAACACTCGGATGGGATAAGCAATTCTATAATATATTTGGAGAATACAATCCTGAAAAAGCTAAAAAACTAATCAAAGATTCAGGATATGATGGTACTCCTTTAGTTATGCATTCAAGTTCCTCTTATCTTATGCAGAAAGAAGTTGCTGAAATAGTTGCGTCAATGCTTAATGCTGTTGGTTTAAAAATAGATTTAAGAGTCATGGATGTAACTACATTTCGAGAACAAGTTTACTATCCATACAAAAATCAGGATATTTATATGGATGCCTTAGGAAATTCTTTTTTTGATCCCTGGATTGCTGTATTAAGTTTTAGGTCAGATCGAAGGGAAAGAACTGGATGGTCTGGGAGCAGTGCTGACAAAGTTGATAAACTTATACGCTCTGCTGCGGTTAATATGAATCCCAAAAATAGAGCAAATGAATATATAGAGATGCAAAAGATTATTGTAGAAGATGGACCCATGGTCCCTTTATATCAGATGAAAGATGCTCTTGGGAAAAACAAAAGAGTAAAATGGGATATGCCACTTGATGGTTTCCTATGGTTTGGTGATGCCGTAATTTACTAAATATCTATGGGGTATTTAGCAATAAATACCCCAAATATTTGCTTATGATAAAATATTTAGCTTATAGATTATTACAATTGATACCGCCTTTATTTGGATTAACAATAATATTATTTGTGTTGTTAAGAGTTGGGGGGGACCCTATATATCATTTGGTTGATCCAGAAGCATCTGCAGAAGAAATAGAAGAAGTACGTAAAGCTTACGGATTTGATAAGCCTTTATTAGTTCAATATATGAATCAAATGGAAATGATATTTACCGGTAACTTTGGTAAGTCATTTAGGTTTAAAACAGAAGCAATGCCACTAATAATAGAGCGATTGCCAGCAACAATTGAATTAGCATTATTTTCAATATTAGTTGCATTAATTATAGCTATACCGGCAGGGTGTTTATCTGCAATATATCAAAATAGTATTTTAGATTTATTTGTAACTATATTTTCAACAATTGGCAGAGCTATGCCTAATTTTTGGATTGGTATCATGTTAATATTTTTCTTTAGTGTAGTATTTAGGATCTTACCTGTGTCAGGTAGACTAGAAGCTACATCAATAATATTACCTGCAATTACTCTCGGTACGAGTATAGCAACGACGATGGCAAGAATATTACGATCATCCATGATTGAAGTAATTAGGAAGGAGTATATTGTTACTGCAAAATCAAAAGGTTTATCTAAGTTTAAAATAATCAGAAGTCATATATTAAGAAATTCTTTGATTGCTGTTACAACAGTTTTTGGGCTTCAATTCGCTTGGATATTAGGAGGTTCAGTTATTGTTGAGGAGGTATTTGCGTGGCCAGGAATGGGAAGATTAATTTTAAAAAGTGTACAACTTAGAGATTATTCTGTGGTTCAAGCAGGAGTATTCATATTTGCTATTATTGTCATGTTTACAAATTTAACAGTTGATATGATTTATGCTTACCTTGATCCAAGAATCAGATACAAATGAATAATTTTTTGAATAGATTAAAATCTAGTCCAGTTGGAATCTTGGGTTTCTCTATCATAATTATAGTATTTTTTCTCTCTATATTTTCTGAAATTATTTCTCCATATGATCCTAACCAGTACAATCTCAGAATGAGATATATTCCTCCGTTTTGGATAAGTGGAGATTTAAATTTTATATTAGGGACAGATCAACTTGGCAGAGATATGTTAAGCAGATTGATTTATGGAACTAGAATATCAGTTATTGTTGGTATTGGTGGAGTTATAGTATCAATGGTAATTGGTGTATTCATTGGATTAATTTGTGGTTTTTATAGGGGAATAATTGACGCAATTCTTTCAAGAATTATAGATACATTAATGTCAATTCCTTTTATTTTACTTGCAATATCTATTGTTGGAATGGTTGGAATAAGTGGGAATGACAGTTTAATAGTAATAATTATTGTGCTTGGCTTAACAGGTTGGATCACTTTCGCAAGAGTAATTCGCGCTGAAGTATTATCAATCAGAGAGAAAGAATATGTAGAATCAGCATATGCAATAGGGCAAACTAATTTTCTAATTATTATTAAACATATTTTACCAAACGTAATCCCGTATATTATAGTACTATCAACTTTACAGATAGCTACCGTAATTATTGCTGAGTCATCATTAAGTTTTTTGGGCTTAGGAGTTAAGCCTCCAATCGTTACTTGGGGTAGTATGTTGGCTGATGGAAGAGATCATCTTGCGACCTCATGGTGGTTGGCCACATTTCCTGGGCTGGCTATTACTTTTACTACATTAGGCTTAATCATATTCGGTGATTGGCTTAGAGATTATCTCGATCCAAAAATGAATACATAAAGAAAGGTTTGACTATGCTAAAAGAAAATCAAATATCATTAAATGAATTTAGTAATAATTCAAGAATATTCGGTGATTTATATGTAAATAGCTTAGCAGCTACAACTGATGTAAAAATTCCTTATCAAATTATAAAAGGCAGTGCAGATGGACCTGTTGTATGCTTATTATCTACACAACATGGTTGGGAACCGATGGGTACTGAAATATTAAGAAGAGCCTTAAATTTAATTGATCCAAATAAACTAAAAGGAACAATCGTTTGTATTCCATTGGCCCATCCATTTACAGTTGAATTTGGTGGTACAATTGAAAGCTCGGGACAAAGAGTTAGCCCTGTAGATAATTTAGATTTAAATCAACAGTGGCCTGGGTCCAATATAAACGCTTGGCTAACACAACAAACAGCATTTGTAATATGGAATAATTTGATTAAACACTGTGATTATATGATAGATTATCACGATGGTACAGGAGCTACAGATGAGCTTCCTGTAGCCTTTGCTCATGCTTTTCCAGATGTAGAGCCTTACTATTCATCTTCAGGAGTAGAAGGCACAGAATCAAAAGATAGCATAGTACTAAACAAAGATGTTGTCTCTAAAATGAATGATAATATCAAAAATCTTAGTAAAGCTTTCGGATCAGAAATTATTTGGTGGAGGAAATATGTTTTAAATCCCAAAATGCTTACAGCACAGTGTGCTATCAACGGTATAATACCTCTTGTAGTTGAAGCCGGTGGTGGTTGCATGATAGACGAAACTATCGAACCTAGTGTTCAGTGTACGCTAAATATTTTAAAATATTTAAAAATGATTGAAGGTGAGTTAATAGTTCCAGAAAAACAAATAATGGTCGAAAGTTATTATGTATATAGATCATTAATGGGTGGTCATTTTATCAAAAATGATAATTTCAAAATTGGTAATGTGGTTAAAAAAGGTGATGACTTGGGGTATATTGTTCATCCAGTTAATTCTGAAGTTGTAGAAAAATGTATAGCACCAATTAACGGAATGGTAGTTAGTTCAAGAATAAAAATGCCAATTAATCCTGGTGGTTATATTGCTCATATAGCTGATTATGACTCTATTATTTGGGAAAAATGACAATCTTGCTGACAGGGGCAGATGGATTTATCGGATCGCAAATTTTAAATAAACTAAATGAATATAATATTGAGATTATTGCATTCATATATAACTATAATGAATTTATTATAAAAAGTAATAAATATGAGAATGTTATATTTATTAAAGTTAATTTAAATACTAAATATGACTTAAAACAAATTTTAAATAATTATCATATAGATGCTGTTATTCATTGTGCATATGTTTCGAAATATTCAACTAATAATGAGTTATACACAAATGTATTAAATGTTAATTTAATCGCAACATACAGAATAATTCAGTACGCAATTGAAAAAAGTATTAAAAAGTTCTTTTATATTAGTTCTGCCGGTATTTACAAAAATCAAACTAAAAATAAAGTTAATGATGAAAATGATGATATTAGAACAAATAATGTTTATCTTATGTGTAAACGTCAAATCGAGAAAGTAATTGAGTGTTTTGACAAAGTATTTGATACACATTTCGTAATATTTAGAATTGGGACAATTTATAGTTCAGTTGAGATACCAAGCAAATATAGACCAAATACTTCCCTGCTAATTAATATTATTAGTAAACTAAAGATAAATGACACTATTAATATAAATAATTATGATATTTATAGAGATTACTGTCATGTAGATAATATTACTTATGTTATTCACGAATTCCTTAAAACCAACGAATACAAATATTTAATTTATAATTTAGGTAGTGAATATGTTTATACAATAGAAAATATACTCTCTATACTTAAGAAAGAAAATAATAACATTAATTGGTACAAGGTAACTGATGAAATAGCTGATATAGCATTAAATATTGATAATAATAGAGCGGGCGTAAATATGAATAGGGTTAAAGAAATCGTTAGTAATTACCCACTATATACATTTGATAAAAGCTTAAAATATACTTATAACAATTTACAAACTATCTAATTACTAAGATGTTGCATGACTTAATAATAAAAAATGGTATTGTTTTTACTGACAACAGGTACCAAAATTTAAATATAGGTATACTAAATAATAAGGTCGTATCTATTTACGATCACAATAATTACTCAGCCCAAAAGTTTGTAGATGCCAAAAATTGTTATGTATTACCTGGTTTTATAGATGTTCATTTTCATGTGCGATCCCCTTCATATCCAGAAAGAGGAACTGTTGAAAGTGAAACAATGGCGGCTGCAGCCGGCGGTATTACAACTATATTTGAAATGCCTATATCAAATCCATGCTGTTCAACTATCAAAATATTTAATGATAGAAAAAAACATTTTGAAGGAAAGAGTTATGTTAATTATGGATTATACGCTGCA